>Ga0068863_100000382_pt1 | contig 44916 bp, 69 predicted proteins | sample KBSSwiS62_FD_66596 | JGI IMG/M metagenome (GOLD analysis project Ga0068863, IMG submission 66596) | Switchgrass rhizosphere microbial communities from Kellogg Biological Station, Michigan, USA - KBS Switchgrass S6-2 | ecosystem: Host-associated > Plants > Roots > Rhizosphere > Soil ... | reverse complement strand
CAGCACCGTCACCGGAACCGGAGCTTGGAACGTCGCGCTGTCGTTGCCGGTCGGGTCCTCGGTGCCGCCCATCGCGGCCAACGTCGTGGACAGCTCGACATCTGCCGTAGCGATGATGCTGGTGAGCTACGCGGGATCGGGATCGAGCTTCACCGTGCTTGGCCAAGCCAACTCGACCAGCAGCGGTGCCCAGACCGTGAGCCTGAGCTCATCCCATGTCGTGACCTCCACGGAGAGCCTGGTTCTGCGTTTCACCACGCCTGGGGCAACTACGGCGGCCACCGTGGGTACCATTGGGGTGGGCGCCGCTCCTCGTCCCGCCCCAACGGTCACCCGCATCATCCCGGTGACCGGAGCTACCGTAACTCCGCCGCTCATCTACAGCGCAGCGACCATCAGCGGGGTCGGATCCGGAGCGCAGGTGTTGACGGTTCCGCTTGGCGGTGACGTAGGAGCGACACTCGTTGCTATCCGGGCGAGGGTGACCGATGTGAGCGGGAGCCCGGTTCGCTTGCAGCTGGCCGTATCCGGCGACAACGCGGAGTCGATGCGTGTCATCGGAGGTCCGGTGATGAGCTCAGGAACAGGTACGGAGCAAACCGTAACTCTGTCTACTGCCGCAGCTGAAATCGACGGCCAGCAGCATTTCATCCTGCTGGATGCAACTTCTGCGTCCCCAGACACGGTTTGGGGTCTCAGGGCTGACTACCAGTAGGCACTGATTATCGTAATCGACTTAAATCGTGTTTAACGTGCGCGCTGCCGATCCCTAGGTGGCGTTCGCATATGGAAGGTATCAATGTATGATCAGAGCGTATTTGACATTTCTGTCATTCATGGTGTTGTGCATTGCGGCGACCGGATGCGATCCCCTTGGTACTGATCTAGGGGTTGGCTCGGAGACGTCACCAGACACTTCATTGGGTTTTACGATCAATCCCGCAACCGGATGGCCAGATTCCGGATCGACCTGGACGAAGGGCACGAGCACCGTCACAGGGCTTGGCGCCTGGAACGTGGCACTATCGCTACCTGTCGGCTCTCCGGTTCCTCAGATCTCCGCGAATGTCGTAGATAGCAATACGTCAGATGTCGTAATGATGCTAGTGAGCTACGTCGGCTCAAGCTTCAACGTGCTTGGGCAGGTGACCTCGAACGGTAGCGGCGCGCAGCAGATCGGCATCCCCGGCGGTCACGTCGTGACGCCGACCGATAGCATCGTGGTCCGGTTCACCACTCCGGGGGCAACAACCACGCCGACGGTCGGGACCATCGGCGTGGGATCCCTGCCGGAGTCCGTCACCGTCCGTCGCATCCGCATCAATGCAGCGGCAGCATCGACGAACACCGATAGTCCGGCCGCAAAACTGTCGGGCGGAACCACATGGAACGTCGTGAACCCTACGCGCTTGTTCTACCCGCTCGTACTATCGACCGGGGATCAGATCACTGGATACAGAGTATGGGCTGGAAAGTTCAGCGATCTTCATACTGTGCTATGCGCTCACCTATACAAGGCTGACTCAATGCTTACCGCGGCGGCTAACGGAGGTAACACAGTAGAAGTTGACCGCCAATGCGTATCGTCATCGTCGCCTAAAGCGATCACGCTGGGCGCCATATCACTGGCAGAGACCGTCGCCGATGGCACCTCGTACAACATAGCTGTAGACTCGAGCAGTGGATCTACAGCTGACCTATTCGGTGACGCTGAGCTTACGATCGTTCCGGCGCCCTAGCCAATTTGCCAACCGAGAAGCTTGTCGCCGGTGGCTACACCGCCTCCGGCGGTCTCGATCTCGAAGACATGATTGCTGGCAAGCGTGAACGTTCCAGACGTTCCAATTGAGATCGCGCCTGGAGCATTTGCGTTATTTGATGCTGTTGCGAGTTGCGTTCTGGCGTTGGTTGACATGTTCTTGTCCCACAGCTTCGCAGTCAGCGTGGTTGCTCCGCTGGTCGCCTTGTTGAAGAACACCGACCAAGATGTCGCAACACGACCAGCCGTAAGATTGACCGGGCATAGGATCTCTTGCGTCCCAACACCCAGGTCGATGAACTCGCCGGTGACGCCGTTGGCCTTCGTGAAGGTATATCCAATGCCCGCGACAAACACGGCCTCACCGGCCGCATGCGGCTCCTGCCCTATGAAGCCGATGACTCCTGTCGCATCAACCTGAAGCGGAATTGGTCCGCTGGGTAGCGCCCCCGGCAGCGTCAACTGAAACGTGTTGGCGAGCCCCGCCGGCGCCTTGATCGTCACCGAGTTCGTCGGGGCCGGCGACACGCCGACCGCGAGGAACTCGAAAAACGCGATGTCCGAGGTGCGCTGCTTGGCGAACTGCCGGACCCCGGCGCCGGTCTGCTGCTGGAACAAGTAGGCGTCAAGCGCGTCCACGTACGATTCGAGCGCGCCCACGCCATTGTAGTCGCCGCCGATCCCGCCGGTGAATGCGTTGATGTTCAGCGCGGCGCCCTGCGTCACCTGGACATTGCCGCCGACCGATGTGCGCCAGTAGAGCTCGCCGGCCACCGTTCCCGCGGACCCGTCGGCTACGAAGATCGACGTGTTGATGGCCGGGGGCACCTGCGCGAACGCCACCGCCTTGAGCCCGGTGAAGGCCCGCTTGTTCCCGGCCACATCGAACATCGGGAAGTCGGCGTCGGGGTTGATCGTCGAGAGCTGAAGCTTGGCGCCGGCCCCCGGCGCGTGGTTGTGCGCGTCGATCGCCAGGAACATCGCGTCGAGCAGCACGTCCCAGACGTCGCCGTCGCCGTGATCGGTGGGCCGCACGAGGCCCATGTTCGGAGTAGGTGGCTGCGGCATCGTGATGCTCCTCAGGACGTCGGGCCGCCCCACACCGTGATCACGGCATCGGGCGGGATGGGGTCGTTGAGATCGAGGGAGAGAGCGCGCGCAGCGTCGATGATCGCGGCGGTGGTGCCGGCGAGGTCGAGTCCCATGGTGATCTGCGCCGTTCCGGACCCGAACAGCTGCCGGCCGTCCATGAACCACCGGATCTGGACCTGGCACTTCCCCGGCTCGGAGCCGAAGCTGCCGCCGATCTGCACGACCTGGATGATGACCTGCATGCTCGCTCCTCAGCTGTAGGGTTCGAGGATGAATCCGCCCGCGGCGCCGCTCCCACCTGCTCCGCCGACCCCGCCGCCGCCCCCGCCACCAAAGCCACTGCTCGGGGCGGCATTGCCGGCCCCGCTCGCAACCCCTGCACCACCAGGACCGAGGTCGGTACCGCCGCCGGATCCAGACCATCCAGCGACACCAGGATCGCCGAATCCTGGGCCGCCGAGCCCGTATGTGACGATTCCCCCCGGCCCAGTGCCGCCTGCCGGAGGGCTGGAGATCGCGCTGTTGATCGTCGGGGCCGCCGCCACGCCGCCGCCCACGCCGCCACCGATGAAAATGTAGGTCGTTCCGTTGATCGTGATTGTGCTGGTTACGCCGAGCGAGCCCGCCGAACCGGCTCCGTTGCCACCGGCGCCACCGGCACCCGATGCCCATCCGATCGTCAGGTCACCCAGCGGAACGCCCGGCGTGCCGATCCACTGCTCCATCCGCGCGCCGCTCGAGCCGCCGGCCGCGGCGCCGCCGGCCACCGCGCCCCCACCCCCACCGCCACCGCCGATACCGATGAGATGCACGACGCTCGTGCCCGCGGGCAGTGAATCGCTTCCCGATCCGGACAGCACCATGGGCGCGGCAAGCAGTCGACCGGCAGCCGTTGCGGCCTGCGCTGTCGCGATTGCAGTATCCGCGGACGCCTGCGCCGCCACCCCGACCGCAAGAGCCTGCTGCATCGCTGGCCCGATGTGCTGGAGCGCGCGCTGGGTGTCGTCGTCGTTGCTCACGCGCGGTAGAAGCATCGCGGCGCCCGGCGGCGGGCGCGTCGGCGGCAGCGCCGGCATCAGAACAGGTCGTCTTCCCAGCCGGGGCCGATGCGCTCGTGGCGTGGGCCCGCCGGATCGAGGTAGAACGGCTCGCCCTGATCGCGGTTTCCCGCGTCGGTGCGGAGCCCGGCCATGTCCTCTGCGATCTTTTTGTCACCCGGCGTTGGGTCGAGCTCGGAGCGGAACAGGGTCTCGCGGTAGGCGTAGGCCACCACGAGCAGCTCCTCGCTCGGAACGTCGAACGTGATCGCCGTCGCGTCGGCCGTGCTCGAGAACTGCGGGGCCGTGGGGATCCACCAGATTCGCCCGGTCCCCGCCGGAGGCACCGGAGCGAAGATCAGGTTTCCCGCCTGTAGCCGGTACCTCACGCGAGCGATCGTCGTGGATGGCACGGCGCTCCACCGGTGCGCCGCCGCGATATCGTGCGGCGGGCAGCGGCGGAACCGCACGCCGTCCGAGCTCACGTCGAGGTGACGGAGCTCGTAGAAGTTGGGCGCGATCGTCGCCAGCGCGTAGGTGTCGACGCCGGAGACGATCGCGAAGTCGCGCTGCAAGGTGAAGTAGTCCTTGTAGGCGTTGACCATCGCCCGGTAGCCCTCGATCAGCCCGTAGTTGATGTACTGCAGGAGCTTGTCGGGCGTGATGTCCGACGAGCCCTCCCACCCGCCGAGTTGCTGCACGGCGAGCGAGAGCTGAGCAAAGGTCCGGGTGTATGCCATGGCTACCCGCAGACCTCACGTCGGCACCATGTGCCGGCCACCGCGATGTCTCCATTCGCATCGAATTGCGTCGCCCGGAGTTCTCCGACCGTCGCGACTTCTATGAGACCGAGCCGGCCAGCCCACCCTATGCTGTTCGCATTGTTTGGCCCGATCACTCCGATGAGCACATCCAGTACGTTGTTGTCGTGGACCGCCACAACCACAGCGGGACCCACGCGGCCACCGAGCGGTCCATCGTCGGCCTGGAACGCCATGGCGATTACTGTATCTCCGATTCGTGGTTCACTCATGAGTTCCTCGGCGTACCTAGTAGGTGGGCTTGACCTTCTGAGCGAAGAACGTGAACGTCACGAAGTCGGTCGCCGCGAGGTCGGTGGGTGCGCCGGCGGTATTCGTGACGGTGAAGCTCAGCACCTGGGTCGACGGGTTGTAGTCCTGGACCTGGCACTGCTTGAAGTCGGTGCCGATGATCTCGGGCTCGATGGAAAGTATCACCGGAAACGTGTCGCGCAACTTCGCCGTATACACGCCGGCGCCTGACCGCGTGATGTCGGTCGCGACGAGGCTGACGAAGTTGTTGCTCGCGTGCATGAACCCCTTGTACGACGTCGCCGAGAACGTCGTAGGAGCTCGTACCGGCGCGGCCGCTCCGGCGCCCTGGATCTTCGCGAAGAATATGACCATCTCCGGGGGCATGGCATAGGCTGGATTTTCACTCTGGTTCATGGCTCACCTCACGGCAGGATGATCACGCAGTTGTATCCGGGTGCCTTGCACGAGAAGTTGAAGTACTCCCCGACGCGCGCCTCATAGGCGTCCGCGGCCTCGGACACCTTGATGATCGACCCGGCCCGCTTCTGGAGGAAGTTCGGCGCGGGGCCCGCGGAGAACATGCACCAGCTCGACCAGGTCAGGACGTAGATGCGCTTCAGCGGGCAGCACCGATCGGTATAGATGGTCAGGTCATGGCCATTGAGGTTGACGCTGAACCCCTTGTAGCCAATCGTGGTCATCTTCGTTCCGTCGTACGAGACGGGCGAAGTCGTGATCCACTTGCCTTCCATCTGCTTGGTGAGCGTTCCGAACTGCACCGGGTTCATCCAGATGACGTCGGGGTCACCAGAGATGTTGTCGACGAGCGCGACCGCGTCGACGAGCAGGTTGGCGATGCTCTGACCGGCGGTCCCGGTGATGCGAACCCCGCCGAGGAACTCGGTCTCCGCGGTGCGGTCGACCCCGAAGAACAGCGTTGCGCTTGGCGCCGTATCGGGCACCCAGTCGGCGAGCCCGGATGCCGCCTTCGCGGTGCCGCCGTTCTGGCCGTCGCCGTTCAGATAGACGAAGTCCGTGTTCACAAGCGCGCCGATGCCGGCCGTGCCATTTCCGGTCAGCGTGAACGCGCCGGTCGCGCGAGTCACCGTCGCGATGGTCACCGTGCCGGCACGCAGCGCGCTTCCGAGCGTGGCCGACGCCTGCAGGATCTCGCCCTGGCGCACGCCCCACACGGACGAGATGTCGGCGAACGCGAGGTTCGGCGTCGCAACGTTGGATACGCCGTCGAGCTGGCCGATCTCACCGGCTCCGGTGCGGAAGAAGCGGAAGTTGATGTAGTTGCCCTCGGCCTCGATCGCGTTGTCGAACTCGTCGAACGCGCTCTCGAAGGCGTCCTCGTCGCCGGTTGCGGTTGCCTCGATGGCCTGGTTGTCGACGCGCGCGAGGCGGTAGTGGGCCGTGCGCTTGACGAGGAACGCCTTGTAGCTCGAGGTGTTGTTGGCGGCATTGGTGACCGCCGTTGGGAAGTCGATGGAGCCGCCGCCGGGCAGCGCGATCATGATGGGCTGCACCCATTCACGGCCGCCGGCGTTGGTCTTCTTCTGGCTCTTGGCGAGCATTCCGGTCGCCTTGTTGCGCTGCATCGCCATGCGAGCGAGCTCGAACGGCGAGTAGTGCTCCTTGATGACGGGGTCGAGTACGGTCAGATCGGTAACGGCCATGGTTCAGGTCCTCGTGGGTCAGGTTGTGGTTTGCCCGGCCCGCTGCGTGGCCTCGTTCCGTGCGCGAATCTTCGCGAGGGTGGCGCGGCGCGCCGCCTTCGCATCGGTGATCGCGTCGGACGGGTCACGGGGCTGTGGCTCCGGCTTCGCTGCTTGCGTCGGTGCGGGACCTGGTGCACCACCTGGTGACGCGATCGGCTGCGGTATTGCGGGAGCCGCGGGCTGGGCGGCTGGCTTCGCCGGCGGATCTGCCGCGGGCGAGAACAGTGATTGGATGCGGGTCGCGCGCTTGGCGAACTCCTCGGCCTGCGCGCGGTAGTAGTCGTCGGCGTACTTGGTTGCGCTCGCGAGGTCTGGCTTCTGACCGAGCTTGCGCTGCTCCTTCATGACCTCGTACACGATCACCGCTGGCTCGATGCCGTTCGTGATCTCGCGGTCGTGGAGGAACTTGTACTGGGCGGCGGTTGGCGCAATCAGCTCGCCAACGCGCTGCACGTACGCGGCCTCCTGCTGCCGCGTGGCAATGGTTGCGTGCTCGTCGGCGACCTTCTTCGCAGCAGCTTCCTCGCGCTCTTTCAGCGATCGCTCGCGCTTGTCGACGTCGGTCGCGTACACCTTGACCATCCGCGTGGCCCGGCGCGCGTTCATCCCGTTGACGTGCTCATCGGGAACGCCGATCTTGAGCCCCTTCACGGAGAGGTCGGTGATCAGGTCGGCGACCGCGGTCTTGAGGTCGTTGTCATCGCTGATCCCGTACGTGTCCTTGAGCCAAGCGATGGTCGCGCCGCCCGGGTCGTCGATGATCTTCCGGCGATCCGGAAGTAGCGCCTCGCGCTCCGCGAGCGCGGCTTCGCGCGCCGCGATCGCCTGCTCGCGCTCTGCGAGCTTCGGGTCCGGCGCTACCGTGGCGGGCGGCGGTCCGGGTTCGGCCGGCAGCGGAAGGTCTGGCAGATCCGGGAATCCCGGCGGCGGAGTCACCGGTGCCGGGGTTTCCGCGGCGGGCGCCGGAACTGGTTGTGCGGCCGACGCCGCAGCTTCTGGCGCCGGCTGGGCCTTGGCAGGAGCCGCAGCGGCCGGCTGGTGCTCCATCGGCTGGAGGTCGTCTGCCATCTCCGCGCCCACGCCGCCCTTGGAGGCCAGCTGCCTGAACAGCGCCCGCGACTTGCTCGACCACACGCGCGGGGCCTTCGGGCCCGGCTGAGGGCCCGCGGCATCGTCGTCAACGCCTGGTGGAAGCCCGATCTTAGCGGGTTCGGCCGGCGTAGCCAGCGCCGGTACAGCCTTGCCGGCGGGCGCGGCCTCGACGCTCGTCTCTGCGCTGTTGCTTGCCGGCTCGATCGCCGGCTCGTATCCATCGAGATCGTCGCTCATGAGACTCCTGGGGGTAGCGGCGTGGGCATGCCGGCGGCGATCTGGGCGGTGCCGCCGCCGAGCGGATCGGGAAACCCGGCCGGTCCGGGGGCGCCTGGCGGGCCCTGGGGACCCATGGGGCCTGCCATGCCGGGCGGCAGTCCCGGCGGCATCTGGCCGACCGGTCCCGGACCTTGGCCGGGACCGGGCATAGCGGCTCCTGCATCCATCGGCGGCGGTGCCAGCTGCTTCTCGAGACCGTCGAGCATCTGCAGGAACCAGCGGTAGCGACCGAGGTAGACGTCCTTGGCGCCTTCGGCGAAGGCGTTGCTGTACTCGCCCAGGATGATCTCCTTCGCGAGTCCCGGCGGCGTGAGCATGAACGGCGTGGGCACGCAGTCCTCGAGCGGCACCGATAGGTCGCCCAGCATCTCAGCCAGCTTCTGGAGCGCGCGGACTGGGCCGAGCATGTGCCGGTTCGCGCCGGCGATGTCGGGCTCGTCGAACAGGCTGGCGATCAGCAGCGGGTTCGAGAATAGCCCGGGGATCTTCATCATGTCGCCGAGCGTGTCGAGCTTGCCGGCGCGCGCCTCGGGCAGGAAGTTGATCGGCTCGATGTTGAGGTGGAATCCCCCGCTGTCGAAGTCGAACTTGTCCCAGTCGATGTCGCGGATCCATGGCGCGAGCGCGGCCTTGGACTTCTTGTCGTCGGCCTCGGCCGCGAGCATCTTCGCCTCGTCGATCATTGCCGTGCCGCAGTCCACCCGGCTCATCGAATACTGGAGATCGAGGTATGAGAACCGGTCGCTCTGGAGGTCATCCATCGTGTCGAGCGCCTTGCCCGATGCGTTGGGACCCAGCGGGCTCCTGCTCGAGGCCGCGAGCTGGCTGATGCCGGCGATCTCGTACATCTCCTGGATGAGCCAGCGCAGATTCTCGATGGCTTGCTGGCTCGCCGGGTTTGGCGCGATGAACTTCGGATCGGTGTCGTCGGTCTCGATCACCACCGGATCGCGCGCGCGCAGGTGCCCCTTGTTGATGTTCGATCCGCGGCGCGCGAAGATCTTCAGGCCGGACCCCCAGTAGATCGCGGTCTGGATGTCGCTCCACAGCTCGTTGACCTTGTTCTGCGATCCCGCGAGCTGCTGCACGAGTCCGATACCGAGGAAACCGCGGAGCGCCGGCGTCCATGTCACGCGCGCAAGTGGGAAGCGCGGCCGGTTCCACCCGCTCTCCTTGAGCGGAGGTCCCTGGTCGCGGATGCCGATGAGGTTCTTGCCGTCGTCGGCCCCGGGGAAGCTCGGCAGGCGCCATGCCTTGATGACCTCGATTTGGTCCTTGTCGATCGGCGCGTCGTAGTCGTACGGCGCCCAGATGTCCCGCGTTGCCGGCGCGCACTTCATGATGCGCTCGCGGGCGTCGGGGAACTTCGCTGCAAGCACGTCGCGGTCGATCAGCTTCACGCGAGCGAGCGTCCACGGCCAGTCGTTGTGCCGCGGCTCACCGTCGTCGAATACGAGCTCGCTCCGCGGGAAACGCTCGGGGATCACGTCTCCGCCGATGCGCAGGATCTCCGCGAACCCGTCACCGCGCACCACCGCGTCGCGGAGCTGGAGCGGCATCGTACGCTCAATGTTCGGCGAGCCCATCTTGCGGCGGATCACGCGGCTCGCGCGGCGCGCGTAAAGCTTCTCGCTGTACTCGGCGTCGTCGGCCGAGATGATCGGCATCGAGCGGTGCTTCCCGATCCGGGACACCACCGTGTCGATCATCGACTGGATCAGGTTGAGATAGCTCGAGGCCTTGCTCTGCGCGCGCAGGAAGTCCATGGCGGCGGTCCCGAGCCGGCGGCCCACGGGCCTGCCCTCGTAGATGGCCTCGTGGATGAGGTCCATCGCGTGGTACCCGCGCAGGTACGCGCGGCGCACGTCCGACCACTGCCAGAGCGCGTCGAGCGCTTCCTCTCCGGATAGCCGCCACCAGCCGCGCCCGTCACCGGCGGCGTCCTTTGGGCCGTGGTCGTACTGCCGCCCGACCCGCTGGTCGGCGACGTCCCTGCGCTTACGGCGCGTCGATCATGCGCGGGTCCTGGTGCGCAGTGGTTGATGTACCATGTTCGACCTTCACGCCGTGCTGCCGGAGCCACGGCTCGACCTCGGCCCACACGGTCTCCTCTCCCTTCGCCATCGCAGCCTGGCCATTCGTTAGCGCGACGTGCGGCGTGGTCAACCGGATCACGCGGTCGACCGGCGGGCGCTCGCCCGGGTTAGCCTCTCGCCACTTTCGCAGCGCGCGGGCGAGCGCGACGCCTTCGATGATCCATGGTCCTGGCGCGTCCATCCATTCGGTCACCCGGCGGGAGCCCTCTGACCACGCATCCTTGCCGAGATGCTTGAGCTCCTCGATGAGGTCGTCGCTATGCCTGACGATGCCGTGAGGCCAGTCATTTTGCTCCCATAGGTCGGTCGCCAACGTCGTCTTGCCGGTGCGCGGGCCGCCGCAGATCACGATGCGGTCCATGGTCAGCTCCATATCAGCACGACGCCCGTGACGATCGCGCTCGCGTTGATGATGATGCTCGCCTGCGTGGGGTCGAGCGAGATGGAGTCGGGGTCGGTGATGTGGAGCTTGATGCCGGTGTCGCCGCCGGCTCGAACATCCTCCCGCCGTCGTCGGCCCAGCGGTCGAGCGCGTGCTTCTTGCCATGATCGCCTAGCAGCGACGAGAGCGGGGCGCCTGCCAGCGCTTCGCTGATACGGGCATCGAGCGCGACCGTCTCATCGGCCGTCGCGTGCTTGCGGCATGGCAACGCGAACGCCTGAAATGCGAGGTCGCAATCCCAGCAGAACACGGTCAGGCGACCGATCTTCTCCTCGCTCCGCGCGCGGACCTCGTCCCACGTCGGCATCATCCACCCCGCCCGATCGCCGGCTGGAGGTCGGTTCCAGGCACCTTTTCGGCCGCGGCCCGCCGATACAGCTCGCCGCCGAACGCCTCCAGGATGCCGCCATCCAAACGCTCATCGACGCGCTCGCGATCGCCGGCCGGGCGGTGCAGCTTGATCGCCGCCGCTCCAACGCTCAGCTCATCGACGTCGAAACCACCATCGCGCAGGCGCTCGAGCGCGGCGACTAGCGCCGCCGCGTCACCGGTAAGCTCCGTAGCTACCGTACGGGTCTCCTTGTGTGTCTTCTGGCCCACAGATTGACGCCTCAAGTTCTCGCTCCTCCCTTATAACCGCTTCCGGACTTCCTGGCACGATTTTTGGCTCATCTGGTCGGTACCGGTGATGGAACGACTCCCGGTGTGCGTACAGCCCGCCGTCGCTCGCGTCGTGCGGCGTGCTGTCTTCAACCTCCCGGCCGTCCTCGGTGCGGAGCGGCTTCCATCGGTGCGCCTTCCACTCGACCATGAGCACGGAGTCCTTGCGCAGCTTCAGCAAACCCTTGCGGATGTCGGTGTTTAGCTGGTTCTGTGCGATCCGTTTGTTCTGTTTCGTCGCCTCGATGATCGGCAGATGGTACCGGTCAACCCACCGTTTGCTCCAGCCCATCACGGCAGGCTTGCCGCCGCCGCCGGCGTCCGCCGTCCAGAGCGAGATGCCGACCTGCGCGCGCACCGCATGGAGGTGGCCGGCCATCTCGTCGTAGTCGAGCCCGGCCCGCTTCCAGCTCGCGAGCTCGTACAGGATCGGGTCCCTGAGAGACCAGGCCCAAATCACGAACGCGAACGCCGCGCGCGTCCCGAGGTCTGCTCCGAGCGCGAGGAAGTACTCGCGCCCACCGCGCCGCTCTGGCAGGTCCAGCATCGCCGCTCGCAGGTCCGGAAACCCATCGGCCGCGAGCCGCACCGGCGCGTAGACGATCTCGTGCTCGGGCACCTTATGGAGCTCGTAGACGTAACGCGCGCCCTCCTTGACCCAGCGGGCTTTCCACTCGCGGAGCACGTCCGGGTCATCGTCGGCCAGCCCGTTCTTGCGGATCGCCGCGGCCGCCGCGCGCTCCCACCGGACTGCGATCGCCGCCGTGTCCGCGGCGTCTTCGGTGGCGAACGGGCCCCAGCGGTGCGCTCCCTCCGAGATTTCGGCCGGCGACCACGCGTGCGTCGAGCGCTCGATCCCGGGCTGGTCATACAGGTTGTCCTCGACGTACCAACGCCCGACCTCCCACACTACGCGCCCGAAGAACGGGTTGTCCGTGACGGTGAGCTCGTGGACCTCCCATCCCTTCGAGCGCTCTGATTCGTCGTCGCGCGTGACCTCGTAGAACATCCCGACCAGGTCTCGGCTCGGCGTTCCGGTGAGCCAGCACTCGGCCCCAAAGTCCGACATCCCAGCCATGATGACCGCGCGGTAGAGCCGCTCTAGCCACCGGAAATCCTGCGCCTCGTCCACCCAGTAGACGTGCTTCGCGAGCCCGCGCAGGTCCATGATCGCCGCCTCGTCGTCGGCGCCGAACAGCTCAATCATGGATCCGTTGCCGAAGCGTAGCGCGAGTTCTCCCTGCCTGACCTCCACGATGACGCCACCGAGATCGAACTTGGGGACGCCGGGTTCATCGAGCCGCGTGCCATAGCGCTCGATGATGTCGACGAGCCCGCTGTTGGTGTCGTTTCTCCACGCGCGCTTCGCGGCGATCACGCGGGTCTCGGTGATGTACACGGCGCGGAACCGAGGGTGCTCCACCGCGCGCGCGATGAGCTCGCGGCATCCTCCGGCCGTGGCGCCGGACCGCCGCGTTTTCTTGGTCGCCCGCTGCTTCGCCGGCGAGCGAAAGAACCCGCGCTGCTTCGGGTGGTAGAAGGCGCGCAGCGTGTCCACGAGCTCCTGGATGCGCTTGCCGGCGGCATCGCCCGGGTCCGCCGCCGGATCGGCGCGCGCGGCATCTGCCTGCGCTGCTGCTGTCGCTGCGGCGCGCAGTCGCTCGAGTTCATCCTGTTCGGCGCGGAGCTTCGCCGCCTGCTCGAGCCGCCGCTCGCGCGCCTGGCGCAAGAGCTCGAGGTCGGCGTCCACGCGTCAGTTCTCCGAGAGCGCGCCTTCGTCGACGTCGTGCACTTCGACCTTCATGCCCATGCGCGCGAGCTTGAGCTTGGCGCTGTCGCCGATCATGTAGAGCTTTAGCAGGCACGCGTTGCAGTCGGCGATCTGGATACGCTCCACCGCGGCCATCCAGTCCCGCGCCAGCACAATCGCATCGCCCGGCGGGACGTCGGCCGCGCGCAGGCCGCAGAACGTCACCACGTTGGGTAGGAACTCGACGTGCGTGGTCACTCGCGCTCCCCGATCGCCTCGGCGACGTCGGTCAATGCGCTCGCGATCGCCATGAGCGCAGCCGTGATGCCCATGACTGCCTCTGTGAGGCTCATGACCGTGCCGCCTGTTTCATCCTCGCCAGGAGCGCACGGTGGCGTGATCGCGTCCGCTATTCTGCCGAGGTTGGCGCCAACATCGGCACGGTGATTTCCCGCGCCCATCAGTACGTACGCTTCCCGCCGCGTGGCCTCGGATCGATGGGCATCGCGCGCGCAGCCTTCTTGAGCGCCTCGTGATGCGCCTCATGATCGAACGTGCGGCCCTTGTCGCCGCGCACGAACTCCTTGGCCACGCTCTCCGGGACGCCGGTTCGCTGCGCCGCCGCGGGATCGTGCGCGACCATTTCCATCAAGTTGTGCTGCTTCTGGCTGGTGCTCGGCATGGTCGACCTTACCGTGCCACCCGGTTGCCGTCCTTGTCGATCAACACGGCCTCCAGCCCGTTGGCGTTGCAACACCCGCGGCCGTCCACTCGGCAGTTGCCGATCCCGCAGAACAGACCGCGGTCCATGTCATCTGGCTGGTCAGCCTTCGAACCCTTCCAGCACCGTCCGCAACTCCACCCGACACCGTTGGCCGCTACCGCGTAGCCAGCTCCGGCGATGGAGACGTACGACCGCCACGCCTCCGGGTCGCCAGCGCAGATCCGCTCCCATAGGCGGCAACTCCCCGCCTCGAGGTCGACCCGGATGGGCGTCTTTCCGTCGCTCTGCACGACCACGAGGCACTTCCCCTCGTACGCCTTGTTGCATCGTCCGCAGTTGTACCGGCCCTCGGGGTCGTACGTCTTCGCAACTCCGGCGGTCTCGTCGGCGTAGTTCTGCTCGCTGGCCAGGGCCTCGCGCCGGTGGATCTCCTTGCGCCTGAGGTCAGCGTCGTCGCCGCTCTGCTGCGGGACCATGCCGTTCGGCAGGCGGGGCCATGTCTCGACCACGCGCACGATCGGGTACTTCTCTTTGGCCTCGTCCATCGAGCGGTAGGGACCGCCGACAATCTCGCCAGCGTCGCCCTTCACGAAGACGCGTCCAGTTCCGTTTTTTGATTCGACGTACTTCATGGCTGCTTCGGATCGGCATCCGGATAAATGCTGGAGCAGAACGCATGAAACGCATCCCGCAGCGCGGTGTTTGTCGCGACCACTGCCTTGGTCGCCTCGTGCGCGGCCCGCGCGGCGTCCTGAAGGGCGCAGTAGCGAGCGGCCTCTGGACCTGTGAGGATGACGGCATCGGGCGGCACCGGGTGCCACGAGGGGAAGCCAGACGGTGGTGCTGTCGGCTCATCGCTGATCGCCTGCAGCGCAGCGATCGCGCAGTCAACATCCGCTCGTTCGATCTCGATGTGCGGGCGCCCATCGAGAGATCGCACCAACCCGCCGATGGTGTGCGTGGTGTCGAGCGTGACGTTGCCGCCGGGTAGCAGCGCCGCGCTGATACTGCCCCGGACGATCGGGCCTTCCGCTCCCGCTCGAAACGACGTCGGAGCATCGCGGAGCTCTCGCACGCCTTGCTCTGCCGCGCGATCGATCTCCTGCATGGCGATCTCCAGACCGGTCGGCGCCGCGCGCGCGGCCGCGATGTCCGCCTGCGCCTCGGGCATGCGGCGGGACGCGCGCACGAACTCCTCACACGGCGCACACCCACCGTGTGGCCATCTGTGTCCGCACGCGGTCGGCGTGTGTGCGCGTCCGGGATGCCACCCGGTATCGCCGCCAGTGGGCAAGGATGCGCTGCCAATCAATCCCGGCTTGTCCCCGACGATTGTCATCGCTTCGGGCCCCACGTCGTGCCCGGGAGCGTGCCGGGGATGCCCGGCCGCCCTTTGACCGGCTCGCGCGCCGCGCCGGCCTCGGGCGTCACCACTGGCTGGGTGGCCGCGCCGGGGTCAGCGGAGCCAGGCATCTTGTGCGCGGCGTCGATCTGCTCCTGGGCCTCGGGGGTGCGCGTGGCGACCTTTCGGGTCGTGAAGTCGATCGCGGTGTCGCTCATGGCGATTCTCCCATCGGGCGCCACGTCAGGGCGCTGGCGCGAACGTGATTGGCCGGGATTGATCGCTCGGCCCTATCCCCCTTGACGGTGTAGACCATGCGGGTCAAGTCCACTGAGTCAATGGGGGGCGATAGACCGGGCGCGCGCGGATCTGATAGGCACCCGATACCGACGATCAATGCGCCGATCGGGACGGTCGTCTCCTCCATGCCGTGATCGCCTAGGCGGACCATCCGATCGGTATTGCGCTCGCTCACTTCCCACCACCGTATCCCGGCAGCTTGCTGGGCGCCCCCGGGTGGCTCTCGGTCGGACGCTCGGCGTCCACCACCTGCTCGCTGTCACCGCGCCGGCGATCGGCGTCGGTTCCGCTCTGCCAGTTCGCGGGCATCGCGCGGGCGGTGGAGATCTGGGCTTCGCAATCGGGCAGTCGCTTTGGCATCGTGTCCTCCGTGGGCAGCGTAGCGCGCCGGCGGTCCCGGCGTCGAGCACGCTCACTTCTTCGATGGTTGCTGCGCCGGCCTGGCCTCGGGCGGCTTGCGCTGCACCTCGGCCAGGTTCGACGCCGGAACCTCCACGTCGATGTCGCCGTTGGGGCCGCCCATGCGGACCTCGAACACGATAGAGGTGCGCTGCTCTCCGAGATCAGGGTTGCCGGGCCGCGGCGTGACCTTCCCGGCGACCTGGCTAGACGACGGCGCGCTCGCAATCCAGAAGTCCTCAGCTCGATTGCCGAGCGTGACCGGGACGTGCATGCGCACGGCGATGATGGGACGTTCGTTGCTCATCGGGTCATCTCCTTCGGCTCCTCGACGGTCATCGATGATGCGAATGGTGAAATGCTGCGGCCGGTCCGCTGGGCGAACATCTTCAGCGTCGTCAGTTCGGTTGGCGACTGCGCCGTGATCACGAGCTGGAGCCGGTCGCCGACAAGGCCATCATCCTCGACCACGAATCCTATCTCGGCCCTCACGAGGGCAGCTCCAGAGCCCCGCCGTCGACGTCGACGATCGACGTCACCTTGTCGAGCCCGCGGATGATTCCGGCGACATGGCTCTCGCGGATCAGCATCTGCTCGGACCCGTCATCGGTCGGGTAGATCAGCTGCTCGCCACTCGAGGGCGCTCGGAAGAACACCACGACGTCACCGGCCGCGACAAGCAGCGGAACCGTGGTCCCCGCGGTCGTGATGCGTCCCTGGCCGACCGCGATCACCTCGGCCTTGAGGTACGGCGTGTTGTCGGTCGCCATCTGCGGGACGTAGAGCCCGGACCGGGTGCGTTCCTCGGGGCGCAGCAGGCGGACGAGCATGCGGTCGTAGAGCGGCTCGATCGTGGGCATCAGCGGGTCCTCGGAGGTGACAGGAACTGGTCCAGCGGGTAGTAGGTGCTCGCGCGGAAGTGCTCGCGCATCTCGGTGGAGCTCGGGCCGTCGCTCGTACAGGTGACCAACGAGGTTCGCGCGATCCCGATCCGGTTGAAGATCGCACGGACCAGACCGCGGCCGCGCAGCTGCTCGCCGGCGTCGTCATGATCGCGCGTGTACGCGTAGTGGACGATCGGCAACCCAGCGGCGTCGACGTAGACCACCCACGCCAGGATGTAGTCGCGCGCGCCATGGCCGTTTCCTGCCTGCACCGACACGAGCGCCTTGGTGTCAACGCGGTCGAGCACGGCGTCGATGCGCCGATTGTGCTCGGCGATCGCGTCCTGCCGGAGCTGCCCCTTCGAGCGCGGCGCGGTTTCCCGCTTGATCCCGTGCCGGGCGATCGCGTGTCCGCCCTGGCGAATCGACGCCATGCTCCTGCTCCACGTGCGAGCGATATAGCCCTGATCCTCGGGCAGTGGCGGGCGGATGATCGCGTTCATGTAACGGGCGTTACCTGATCGCCCACGGTGTAGGCAATCACACGTCGTTACTGGTGTCAATCCTTCGTCGCGTGCGAGCGGATCTCCGCGAGCGGATCGCGGTCATTGCCAGACCGCGCAGCGCGAGCGGCCTCGACGTCAGGGCGCTCGAACAGGTGCCACTTACGATCGCTGCCGAGGTGCCTGAGATCGGAGAACCAGTGCTCCTCCCTGAAGGTCATCCGAGCTTGCTTGGCATCGATGGTGCCGCCGGCCGGCGGATGGCGCCTGACACGCAATGGTGGGCAAAGCACGAGCAGAGGGTGGGCAACCAAGTTGTGGATCCACCAGCGAATCACGCCGCCCGCCGCCCTTCGACGCCGAGCGCGCGGCCGAACAGATACGGCACCCAGCTGGCCGGCAGCGGTACCAGCTCGCCGCCGCCCCACATCAGCCACCGAGCGACAGCCTGCGGCACGATGCACACCGCCCACCAGGCGAGACGCTCTCGCGACCACCTCCACTTCGCGGGCCCCATCGAGTCGCGCCACTTCAGGCGCGCGATCACAAGCAGGTCATCGGCGATCGCGGCGAGCAGCCGGCCGAACGCGCGGATCATGAGCCAAGCGAGGATCAGCATGCCGGCTCCTCGGCGTCCTCGCCGTATCGCGGGATGTTGTCCGGAATCATCAACCCGTCGTCGTCCTCGATCGCGCGGCACTTCGCCGGGCAGTGCTTGCATTGGTATTCGGGGTCACCTTCATCCTCGAAGTCGCCATTGTCCAGCCAATGGTGATCGCACCCGACGCATTCACTACACCGTCGACATGGTGGCGCGCGGTGCCAAACGAAAGCCGCCGCCGCCGCGACCTCATCGACCTCATCGAGCCGCGCAAGCCACTCCTCGGTTGATGCGAACACCGTGCGCTTCCCGCCATCGTGCTGGTTCAGCAACGTGGCGTAGTGCGCCTGTAGCTTCACGCTTTCGTCGATAGCGCGCGCAACACGACCTCGAAGCTGCCCCAGCTCGTACAGTGCCGCCCGCATCTCTGCGTGGTAGGCCGTCGCTGCACCGCTCAGCGAATCGTCGCACTCCGACATCAGGTGAGCGAATTCATCGTCGCTCAGCCGTTCATCTGGACGGCGGCTCACGCTCGCGCTCCAGCGTGATAGGCATCGACACAGATCGAATGGACGCCTCCTGCCGCTTGGTTAGCATTGTCGACGAACGTGATCGGCGCGCTCTTGTAGAGCGGTCGTCCACACGCCAGGCAGTTCACCACGGGACCGTTCTGCTCGACCGCGATCAAGAGCGGGCACCGCTTGCCCCGAAGCATGCCGCCCTCTCCGTCGCGCTTCGAGGTACACCCGGCATCGACGCAGGCTTGGCACACCCCGTATTCCTGCCCTTTCCGAAGACGTGGTGACGGTTGGCCGCAGCAGTCGCACGGCACGGAACTCGATTCGATCATGTCGCTCTCCTCTTGAGCCCTCGGATGTTGAGCTCGAGCTGGGCCGGCCGAGGTAGCGCGGCCCCCGCCGGGGGCATGACGCCCGGAGGTGCTCGATGAAGTCACGGTAGCACGGTTTCGCTCACCGACCGTTCGTGAGCGAAACCCCGCGTACCACAGCGCGGAGCTCGGCTGCCTCCTGGCTCGTGTCCTGCCACAGCTCGGCGTGCTGCTCGGGCGTCAGGTTGCGCGCCACGCGCTCGAGGTGCGCGCGCCGCTGCTGCGCCTGCGCCAGCGACAGCAGGTCGAACCCGCGCTCATCGCGCTGCATGGCCCAGTGCTCGGGTGCCGCGAGCACGGACCGGATCTGGAGCTCGAGCCACTCGGATCCCGGACGCGGCGTGCGCTCGTGCAGCGCGGCGGGCGAGAGGAGCAGCTGATCGACGCCCAGGCGGAACACCTTCGTGCCGATCCGAACGGCCGCGATCATCTGCGGACCCGAGGGTAAGATCCGCATGGAGCTGCGGCGCGGATCTCGTCATCGAGTAATTCGCACCATGCCGACGGGTCAGCGGCGTGATCGGCGACGCTAATCACGATGGCGACGAAGTCGCCCGCTCTTCTAACTCTCACCTCGGCCACCAGCTCAGCTGGGTAACGTTCTCCTGTTTCCGGATCCGTATAGGCCGGCTCCATGCGGATCTTACCCGAGGCCGGTGCGCCGGCATGCGCGAGCACCTTCTGCATGTCAGCCTCACAGGCCGCCTCGATATCGGTATCGGTGGTCATGCCGGCTCCACGCGGTACACTATGTCGCCGTCAGCGATCGCGGAAATGTCCATCCAGCATGACCGCTCGAGGTGGATGATATCTCCCATGACACCCGACACGACTGCGATCCCGATCCGGAACGGCCACTCCTCGCTGACCGGCTTCACCTTGATACGATCTCTCGGGCGCAACGCCGTGGTTCCGGCGTCGAGCTGTAGGTACACCCATTCGTTACCGTGCCCTACGATTTGCCCTACCTTGATCGGCTCGGCCGGCGCCGTCCGTGCGATCAGCGCTCGCCACTCTTGCGCTCGCTTCCATGCCGGGTCGTCACGGTAATCATCGTGCTGCGTCTCGCATTGCACGGTGCCCTCGATCTCGTCGCATGCTGCCGCGAGCGCGGCTCGAAGCTCGTCGATCACTTACCGAGCTCCAGCAGGGCGAACCGCTGCGCAGCGTCATCGACGACCTCACCGCTGATCGCCGCCGGCTGTTCCTTGATTTGACGCGTAACCTGATCGCGCATGCCACACCGGAGCACGACTCCGTGGGCGAGCGCAAGTGCCTCTCTATCAGGTCGTGGTCGTCGTCGCGTCCGCGGGCAGGAAGGCGGCCACCTTGTCAGCCTCTGCCGACATGCGGTCGATGATCGCCTGCAGCGCGGGGTCGGTGTTGTTGGACGCGATGATCTGGGCCTGGAGTTCCGCGATGCTGGTCTGCTGGTGCGCGGCGAATGCGAGTAGCGCGTCCGTCTTGGCCTCGAGGTTATGTTCGGCCGCGGTGAGGTCGTCGAGCTTGCTCATGATCTGGTCCTGTTTCTGCGTGATCCGTTGAAGTGCGGCGCGGTCGCCGCGGGAGAAGAACACGCGGTGTGGTAGCACGCGCTGGCGCTACTCGTCCACGTTGGCGCCCGGAGGCAACGCGCGCTTGGCCGCGAGCTCGGCCTCGAGCTCATCGACGCTGAGAGCCCGCACCGCCTCGCGCCCAAGCGCGGTCATCTGCTGCTCGTACTCGTCGTCGGACAGTGGCGCCCTCCCGCTCACCCGGCGCGCGAGCAGCTGCACCTTCGCCGCCTCAAGCTCCTGCTGGGCGAGGTTTCGGTAGCCGTCCTGGTAGAGCCGGGCGACCCGGCACCACTCCTTGCTCGGCAGACCGACCGGATTGTCCCGCAGGTCTCGCTCGAGCCGAGCGGCGAGCAGTCCCAGCATGCTGGCCTGTCGCTCCGCCTGCGAACGCAGGAACTGGCGCATCCACCCGTTGTGGCGCCAGGCGTCGCGTGGCTCTGCGGCCGGGGTCGGCACGTGCTACGCCGGCAGCATACACCACCGCGCTGGATCAGGCATCGAGCTCGAGATCGGCGCGCTCCTCGCCCTGGCGGCGCTGCTCGGCGTCGTGCTCTCGCTCCTGCTCGAGTTCTGCGTGCTGCGCCGCGATGATCTCGCCCAGCTGCCCGCACCGAATCGGGCTGTCCGATGACTCGATGTCCGCGATTGCCAGCTGCAGCACGGTCGTGCCGGTCTGCCGAGCGAGCAACTCCAGCGCCCGCTCGATCGCCACCGTCTCGCGTGGCCACTCGCTGCGCGGTCTCACGCGACACCTCGCGCGCTCAGCTGGCTCAGGGTGGCGCCGCCGGCCAGGCGCTCGGCGGTCTGCTCGAGGTCCCGCATGAGGTCTCCGGTGCTGTGCTGGGCGGCCACGTTACGCGCAGCCACATCGAGCGGCAGCTGCCCCGCGGGTGTTTGCCATGCCGTCATACTGTCGGCGTGGCTGCTATGTCCCTGGATGAGCACGGCATCTGGCTGTGCGGGCGACGCGTCGATTACCGTCCATCCCGACGCACGCGCGGCATCCAGCGCCTGCGCCGTCGCCCGGTGCCGAGCATCTGCGGCGCGGTCCCGGTGCGACTGCACCATGCCCGGCGTCATGATGTACCCGGCGGGGAGCGCGGTCGCCACCCGGCCCGCGATGATCGCCTCGATCCCATCAGCGCTCCGCTCCATCGCATCGGCGATTGGGCCCCACTGGAACCCAACGCCGTTGGCGGCGCGCTCGTAGTCGGTGCGAGCTGCGCGCGCGGCGTCGAGCAGCTCGAGAGCGGTGGGCGCGGGCGGCGCCTGTTCGGTCTCCGCCACCGCTGGGTGGAGCGCCGCGCGGCCACGCGCAGCGCTCTCAAGGTGCCACGCGTGATCCTGGACCTCTGACGGGTCACCGGCCACGCAGTAGCGTGTGCCGCGACCCAGACCGCTGGTCACTACGGCGCCGCCCTCGATGAGCGCGCCGAGCACCAGCGCGAGCTCGGCGCGGGTGCAGCCGCTGGTCGCGCACAGCTCTTGCGCGGTCTGCGCGTCTTCGCACACGAGGATCGTCAGGATCAGCGAGGTCAGCTCGAGATGGCTCACGACGCACCTCCGACCACGCGATCGGACGAATTGCTATCCTGCGCGGCCTGGCGCGCGGTCGAGTACCAGTATCCCCAATCGGGGGAGGCGTCGGCAGCCTGCCACAGCACCTCGGTACCGCGCTGGCGGCGGCGCAGCTTGAGTCCACGGTACGCTACGATCTTGTCAGTGGTCGGGGTCATGATGATCCTGGGTAGTGCTTGCGGCGTGCCACGCTGTAGGCGCGTGCAAGTTGTTGTGTTCACACGCGGCGCAAAGCGCCACAGATTCCGGAGTGTTGCACGATCGGCACACCAACCGGATACGGGTCGACACACTCCGGACAACATCCCATAGCGCCAGACACTTGACGTAACGGTGCTAACAATGCGATCAGATCCGCTGTCCCGGCGCGATCGGGTGCAGGACTGATCCGGTCACGAGCTACCGACGGCCGCCATCAGCGCGTCGAAGTCGCTCTCGAGCACCACTCGCACCATCTGGCCGTCCCTACGGGCAGCATGCTGGTCACCGCCACCTCTGAGAGATTCCACCCGGTCGGCAAGCGCTGCAAGCGGGTGGACGATCCCGTTCAGGCGCTGCTCATCTCGCGCCTGGGCGACGAACCAGGCGAGTTCGTCATCGGGCAGCTCGTAGGCGCTCGACTCGTACGCCGGCGTGCCGGCCGGCATCGATGGCGCGCTTGGCAGGTCGGTCATCGCGCCGACCACCTTCTCCTGGAGCTCGTGGAGCGCTCGCTCAGCGTATCGGCAGGCATGCTCGGCGGCCAGTAGGTCAGCGTCATCGCGCTCGGCCTGGTCGTTGGCCGCGGTGATGCGGCGCTCGAGGTCGAGCGTTTTGGCCTTGCGCTCGCTCAGCTCACACCGCAGATCGTCCACGAGCGAGCACAGCCGGGCGATCTGGTCCGTGGTCTCTCGCGTGACCTGCGCGCGCGCCGCCTGTTCCGCCGCCCGCTGCTTGCGCTCCTCGTCCAGCGCGCTCGCGAGCAGCTGGCATCCCTCGCCGAGCTGGAACGCCTCATGGTCGCTGAGCTCGACGACGCGCGGTCCCCATGCCGACTTGGCCTTGGCCGCGAGCTCGAGTAGGTCGTCGATATTGAGCGGCGCGGGCAGCGGGTACGGCTGCGCTTGCCTGCGCGTCGGATCTGCCTGGGGTAGACGCTCGCTTGTCCAGGACTTGTCGCGCGCGTTGGCGTCGCTCTGGATCTCTTCGACGATGCGGCCCATGTCCTTCACGACCGAACCTCCGATCGTGACCACAAAACCTCTGCCCGCCGTTTTACCTGCCCCAGCGTGCGAGGCGGCAACGCCACCTCGACGCCATCGCCATCGTCGATGATGACGCGCACGGTGATCTGCAGGACGATCCGATTGATCAGTGCTCGGAACACGAGAGCGCTGAGCGCGACGCCGCCGACAACACACGCCCCGGCGAGAGCTACGGCAGTCATCACCGCACCGCCTTCGCGCGGGCGTTGATCGCGTCGGCGATGCTGGCTCGGGCGCCATCAACACGCGATGTTTGAGGCAGGCCGGCATCGAGGCGTTTTTGAAACACCAATATCTCGTCGCAATCCTTGACCAGTCCGATCAGGACCTCGATCTCTTCCCGGAATGCCCTCCGGGCGACTCTGATCTGCTCGTCGGTCAGGTTGTCCGCGGTGATCGCGACCGTCATCGGGACACCTCCAGCTGCCGGATGATCGCCGCGATCTCGTCGGCCGCCGACCGGCAGATCTGCTCGAGGGCGCCAGCCTGGAAGGCGTTTCGCATCTCGCGCAGGGGGCCATCCGGACAGCGTTCCGCCGCGCGCCCTGCCGTGTACTCGGGCGCTCCGGCCAGCCGCGCTTGCAGGGTACGTAGTCGTTCCGTTACCGCTTCGCTCTCGCTCATGTCGCGCTCCTTCCGATGGTGGCGATCACGTGCTCGAGATCGCGGTACGCGCGCTGTGCTGCGATCGTCGCCTCGTCGAGGTCCTTGACCGCCTTGCGCTGCTCGCCTGCGGTCACAGAAATCTCTCGACGTGCCACCTGCAGCTGCGCTATCGCTATCGACAGGCTCCGCATCGCGGTGCACGCGCGGGCATACTCGATGTGGCGGGTGTCGCTCACGGATCAGATCTCCTGCCTGTCTCCGGGACGCTCCATCGACTGCGAGACCGTGCCATCGGGATGCACGGCGACATCCGGCACGCCAGGCACGGGCCATCCGTCGGCGCCGTAGTAGTCGGTCGACAGCCGGGCGCGGGCCGCTGGGTCGTAGCACTGGCTCGCCTCGTCGACCTGCCTGGCGGTGAGGCCCAGCCGGCGCGCGGTCAGGACATGCGCCGGCGCCGCGGGGTCGGCGAGGTACTCGCGGATCATCGCGGCCGCAGCCGGGTCGCGGTGCATGGCGCCTGCGTAATGGATGAGTTCTTCGCGGCCGGTGGCGCGGAGATAGGCGATGATTGATTCCTGGTCGGTGATCTTCATGATGACCGTCAATATTGCTTGCGGCGTGCCGCATGATCTGGTGGACCAACATCGCGACATCACGAGCGACGCTTCGCTACGACCCGCACCGAGTGACGCAAGATCCTCACGCCACTGGATACGGATCGCAACACTCCGGACTACGATACCCGGACGAGGCTGCGGCAGCCGATCACGCGTCCGGCGCTGTCTCGCACCTGCTGCCCTGGCGTCAGGAGATCTCCGGTCCAGCGCCCGCGCGCTGCAGCGACCGGCGGGACCACCATCGACACCACGAGGTAGACTCCGGGCTGCGGCGCCGGAAGGTCGACGACGTCGGTGTAGCGCGTCATCGTGGTATGGATAGCCCTGACAACCTCATTCGGAGCCGCATAGACGCCGCGCGGGCCGCGCTCCTCGGGATGCAGTACGGTCCCGGGATCGGCGACGAGCATCTATAGATCACGCGTCGCATAAGTCCGGATTGCGACACGATGTCTCGATCTCGAGCCAGCATGTTGCGAAAGCAAACGTCAGCGCCTGTACCGGCGGATCTCGTGCACCCGCTGCGGTCACTCGACGAGCCTCAGTGCCGAGCGCAGGATCGCAGGGTCGCAGCGCTCGTGGTCGACCTCGTGCACGATGCAGCGGGCGCGAACCTCATCCGTCACGTCCGCCGCATGGGCGTATAACAGCGCGTGTGGGAACGGCATATCGCCCGACTTCTCCACGCCCGGCGGAGGCTCGAATTCCATGCGCTCACCGAACGGGTGGCAAACGACAGCCGTTCGGCGCCACAGATCCGGGAACCACGCCTTGACGTCAGGGCTCCAGCGAAGCAGCGCGCAGAACCGCGTGTGCCCGTAGTGGGCGATCGCCTGCGGTACGAGGTCGTAAGGCGGCTGGATCCAGACGCGGGTGAGCTCGTCGGCGACGCCGCTTCGGTATCCGTGTCGCTCGCCGAGCAGGTAGTTCCCAGGGTGTTCTCCGGGCCTGCCTCCACCGAACGCGTCGCCTCCGTCCTCGAGCATGCACCTGGTCACCGACGCGATGTGGGAACGTGGATTAGAAAACGGGTCGTGATCCCACGTCCCGATGGCCCGCGCCCACTCGGAGCTCGTGCACCAGGTACCGCGATCCACCTCACCGCTGCCACCCTTTGCGTTCGCTTTGCCGTCCCGAAGCACGCGCTTGCGATCCTCTGGCTTGAGGCGCTTGATAGCGTCGATAACCTGGTCGGCGGTGAGCTCGGTGAACAGCACCTGCGCCGGGGGCACTGGATGCGGGGCCTTGGCGCCGGTCTGGTCGTCGTCATCCTCGATGTCGCCGCGCTGGGTTTCGCTCACGCGCGGCTTATGAGCGAAACCCTCGGGGTCGCGGTACTCGTCCATGTACCGGCGTGCGGTGGCGTCGTCGAGCTTGTGGGCGGCGAGGAACTCGGCCCAGCTGCCGGCCACTCCATTGGGCGCTGGGCCGCGCGCCGGCCATGCCCCGCGGGCGCGCGTGAGCAGCTGCCCGATTTCGAGGCGCCGCATGCGCGCCGTCTCGCGCGACACCGCGGCGGCCTTCTCGTGCCGCTCGGTGGTCCGTTCGGCATCCGCCCTGCCGGCGAGCGCGACATCTAGCTGCTTGCCGATGAGGTCGAGATCGACCTGCGCCGGCTCGACGATCGCGGGTATCTGCCTCATCGCGGCACCACGGCCATGCGTTCAGCTGGACGCGACCCATGGACCGCCGTACGTCCAGAAGGCGTCCTTCTGTACCGGCATGACCCTTTGCAGCGGCACCACGGCCATAGCGGCTTGATGCCCTTGTCGATCAGTTCAATCTCGCGCCTCGAACCAGGGCCGCAATGGCATGACTTGTTGCGCTCGGCGAGGCCAAGGCGGGTCAGCTGGGCCAGCGTCGCGCTGTGGTGCGACCCGTTTCGCCCGCCGACATCCATCGGCCGCATCCAGCGCTCGTCGTCTAGGTGGCGCACCACAGCGAACTGGCGATCGGTCATCGGACACCCTTTGCAGCGCGGATTGCGTCATCGCCGACGTCCCACGGCGCCGGCAGCATCTCTCGTTCGCACCGCTGCATGTCGGCGATGCTGTGCTTGTACTCGCTCATGCTGTTGCTCCTCGAGCGCGGCAGCCTTGGCACCCGCGCTCGTCGTTGATGGTTTGCCCTCCGCAGTCGACGCACCAGGCGATGCGCGCGCGGCGGTATTCGCGCGCGGCATGCTCGCTGGGACAGCTCGCGGTGAGCCACGCAAGATCCTGCGGGCGCGCCTTGTCGGCGAGGATCTCAGCGATTCGTCGTCGGTCAGGCTCGGGCGGTTTGGTCTCCGCCGCAACGTTTGCCGGCTTGACGTCGCGGTCGCCGATGGGCAGCTCCACGCCGTTGTAAATCAGCCACGCGCGCATCGCCTCGGCATCGGCGCGGCTCACGGCGTCACCAGGGGAAGCGTGTAGCGGTCACCGAGCCGTCTAGGCGAGTAGCCGGCGGCCTTCCACGCTGCCCACGGGATGCCCTTGTCGTACGCCTGGATCACCCAGCGCTGAAACCCGACGAGCTCCGGCGTACGAACGAACGGCATCGGGTACGGGCGCGCGCCGAACTCGCGGAGTAACCGGCGCCGATGATCGCGCTCATCGTGGGTCTCGCCGAGCGCGTGACCGACGAGCATGTAGACCATGATGTGGTCCGGCTTCACGCCGGCGTCTACGAGCCGGCGTAGACCACGGAACAGCACGCGCTCGTCGCCCTTGGCATCCCACGCGGTGTAGATGCGTCGCTCCTTCATATCGTCGGCGCGGTAGTCGACGCTTGCGATAGCGGCAGCTGCCTCGTCGCTCAGGATCCTGGCGTTGATGCCCTGCATGAACGATACGCGAAACCTGCCGTCGCGAATCTCCGCGATTCGCTCCTGCCAGTGCTCACCGCCGAAGAAATCGTTGTCGAGCAAGAGCAGCTGGCGAGGCCACGGCTCGCCGCGCCAGATCTCGGCGATGGTACCGACCGCGCGCGCACGGCCCTCCTTGCGCGGCACGACACAGAAATCGCACTTGAACCGGCATCCCCGCATGGTGAATCCGATCGACTGCCGCCACGCAGGGTAGTCGGAGTAGTCGAGGGGACCGTCTTGTATGCCAACGTCGAGCAGCGACAGGCCGAGTTTCGCGGATCCGGTTCCACCTACGATGGCCGACGGGTACAACTCGCCGATCCTCGACAGCAGCGGCGCCGAGCGGTCGAAGATCGCCGACGCGTACACCCGGCCCCACGTCGGATCACCGAATCGCGGCTCTATCTCGCGATAGGCTGCGGCATCGATCCCCGATCGGTTGCTGACCATCCTGAGCGTGACGTCATCGCCCTGCCCTCGGTGGTGCGCGGCGATCCGCATCAGCGCCAGGTTAGGCAGCTTGCCGTCGAGGTGCCAGAGGAGCACGTTCACGCTTGCGCCCTCTGCCGCGGGCAGAGCTCGTGCACAACGACGTCATCGGCGTACACGGCGATTGGCTGGCCGGCCCTCACGCGTTCTCCGCACTCCTCGCATGCACCCTCGACGCCGGTAGCCGTGGTCGTCACCGGCTTGCAGTCGCACGAGCCACACGCGCCGCAACGCGGGCACGGTTCGCAATACGAGTCACCGCACTTCGGGCACGGAGGATCGAAGGTCGCGCTCACGGTGTCTCCTCAGGTAGCGTTGTCGCGCCGGGCGGATAGTCCCCGCTCGGGACCTCAGGGAAGAAGCAGTCGATCTCCTTGCCGCGCCATCTGGCTTTGACAACCCACGACACGCCCGGCTTACCAACGCGCTCGACGCCAAGCCCGGTGAGCGCGGTGAACAACCCGTCGACGTCGATCGCGGCTACCTGCCTGACGCGGTAGAATAGGATGTCGGCGTCCTTGCGATCCCCGGAGCGGTAGAGCAGCCCGCCGGTCAGCGCGACGTGGCACCCGTACTTCGGGCAGACCTCTTCGATCGCTCGGCACAGCTCGATCGCCTCCTTGCGCGTCCACATCGCGACGCTCACGGCGATCCCTCGCGCGACGCCAGCATCTCCTCGTAGGTCTCGACGCGCAGCTGCCAGGTCTTGCGCTTGCCCGCGGCGCCGCGCTTGCTCCAGCTCCAAAGCTCCAGCCGTCCGCCGGCCTCGACCCACGCCTTGGCGCGCGGCTCAGCGAGGATCTTGGCCCGCCTGTGTGCATGGTGCGCGGAACTCGCGGTCGCCTGGATTCCCAGGATGCAGGGTGGTACCCATTCTCCGAGCGGCGTTTCATCGAGGCTTCTCTGCACGATCGCGATGATGTCGATCACGCCGAACAGGTCGAGCCGATGACCGGGCGGAGGGAAGCGCACGAACTGCTCAACGTTCTGCGCGATCCAACCGCGCTTGCGACATTCGGCGAGCGTGCGCGCGGTTGGAGAGGTCGACTTCTTGCGCTTCTTCGGCGGCGCGCCTTCCTCGGCTTCCGGCGCGTCATCCGGGAACTCGGTCTGCACAGGATGCGTTGCGATTTCGCTCATCGGTCACCGCCCGTGCTCAGTATGTCGTCGAACATCGCTTGCGTGTCGGGCGACAGCGACACCGACGACGACGCGTGTACGCCCGCGAGTCGCATCGCAGAGACCAGGTCGCCCGCTCGCTGAGCAGCCTCTCTGACCTCGCGCACGCTCTTCGGGTTCCAGCGCACGAACTCCGCAGCCCAGACCGCTCGCTCGCCCGACGTCACGGTAGCACCACGCCCTTGTCGAGTAGGGCGTCCTGCCCTCCGTACCCTGGACCGAGGTCGGCGCGGCGCGCATCCTCGAGCGCGCGAATCCGCTCCACCAGCGCCACCACAACCGCCGGCTGAGCCGCGACCGCGAACTCCGCATCGACCTGCAACGCGCGGTCGAATACGTCAGCCCCGTCTGCCTCGATGACCACGTCGACTGTGCCGTCACGACGCGGCGACATGATCCAGCGCGCCATGCCTTTGCGCTGCATGTCCTCGCGATAGTCGGCCGATTCCTGCGCCGCGCGTGCCCACGCGAGCAGGTCGTCGAGGTCGACTCGCTCGCCGCTCACCTGCGCACCTTGCCGTCTGGCTGCCCAAGTACGGCGCGCACGATCTCATGGGCCATCTCGCTGAGCTCGTGGTCAGGCATTCCTGCGAGCCGCGTTTCGGCGCAGCTCGCGAGCACTTTGAGCACGCGCGTCTTGGCGTTCTTTCGCGCTGCGGCAGTCATCGTCGCCCTCGTTCCTCGGTGCACATCTCCGCGGCGAACCGCAGCGCGACCGCGGCGACCTGGATGGCCTCCTTGCGCATCGCGTGCAGGTCGCGATCTTTCTGCTTGGTGAACACGTGATCCTTGAGCTCCTTCACCTCCTCGAGAAGCACGCCGAGTCCCTCGTGCGCGCTGTTGAACGTCGGCCACTTCTCTCGCGCGCTGTGGGCCTCGATCGCCGCGTCGTTGATGGCCCGGCCGATGTCGCCGGCCGGCTCAGGTATCGGCGATGTCGATCCGCTCACCTTCGCGCCTCCCGCTTGAGCACGCGGTGCAGCCTAGCGAGGTGAGTCGCAACGACCGGACGTTCCGACGGAGGGACATGGGCCGGGATCACCGCGCCCGGTCCGCGGCGGATCTCGCGACACGGCTCGCCCGGCGCCGAACCGCAGGTCCCGCATACCACCGATGTCGCGGTCACTCGTCGGCGCCTTTCTTGGACTTCTTCGGGTTCAGCTTGCTCTTGACCTTGGTCAGCTTTTCCGTCCGGTTCACGTCCTGCAGCACGCCGTTGTCGTCCTGATACGTATACGTCTCGAGCTTGAGCTCGACGAGTTTCTCCTGGATCTTCTCGCTGATCCCGTGGACCTTATCGGACAACGCCGTGCGCTTACCGGCGATCTTGTCCCGCTTGAGGCACATGTCCTCGAGCTCGTCGATGACCTTGCGCTTGGGCGCCTGTGGAATCCCGGGAAGGTCTGCTTGTTCTCTTCGTGCCATGCTGTCCTCGTTTCGTCGTCGCGTTTGGGTTGGTGGTTCACTTCGTCGTCGGTCGTCGTCGCAATGATTCGCCGGTCATGCTGACCCATCGTCCGCACTCGTGGAGCCGGTCGGCGATCCGCTCGCCGTAGCGCTCGCGGAACGGGTGTCTCGGCTTGCCGCCGGGCTCGGATGCCGGCTCGCTCGCGAGCACGTTGGTCGTGATCACGAGCGGCCGCATGGCGCCGTAGAACACGTCCACTAGCTCGTCGAGATCGACCAGGAATGAGCCCTTGGGGTCGGCGTACTCGGCCCCGAGGTCGTCGAGCACGAGCGGGCCAGAGAACAGTTGTTCGCGTTCGACGCGGTCGTAGCGCGATGACGCCAGCAGGCTCGCCGCGCGGACGAAGCGCCAGGGCTCGGTGCGCGCCGCCGCAAGCCAGGTCGCCGCCACCGTCTTGCCGACGCCCTTTGGGCCGCTGATCACGACGATGCCGATCGCAGAGGCGCGCATGCGCTCGTACCACGTGATGCCCGCCGGCGGGACCGCCCCGCCCCGCAGAGCGGCGATCGCCCGCGCAGGGAACCCGCGCTCAGCGAGTGCACCGATCCGCTCCGAGCGCTGATCGCCGGCCGGTTCCGCCGCCCGCAAAGCCGCGATCCGCGCGTCGTGCGCGGCCCATTCCTCGTCGGTCATGCTCGAGACGCCCGGCATGAGTTCAGCGACGAGCTCAGCGGCAGACCTCTCGGCGCGCGCTCGGCTGTCGTCGCGTTCGGTCGCTGGCCGCTGGTCGTCGTCGGGTTCCTCAGGCACGAGCTTCAGGTTCGTCATGGGATTTCGATCACTCCGTCGGGATACAGGCTTGGGTCACTGGGCTGGACGGCTCCAACCCGGATGTCTCGATTCTCCGGCGCGCGCGCCGCGCTGCTCTTCGGACCAGCGCGCGGCCTCACGAGCGCAGCTGTCGCGGCCGTCTTGCCGGCGAGCCGGGCGAAGTTACCGCCGGCGAAGATCGCTCCGGTTAGGAACTGGACGCGCTCTGGATCGGCGACGGCCTCGATTTCCGCCATCGCAACTGCATGGCGAGCCTGGGCCGCGATCGCCTCGAGCTCAGTGCGCGTGGTGGCCAGCGCGAGCTGTCCAGACAGGTCGCTGTCGAGCCCGCGGTCGAACGGCAGGCATGGATACAGCGTCGTCCCCAGCCTCCCCCCGACGCGCGTTCTTGCCGCATTGATCAACCCACGGATCTCCTCGCGGATCGCCCGGCGGTCTTCGGACGTTGGGATGGTTTTCCGGCGGGGTCGTTCTGGTTCGCTTCGAGGCTCTTGAGCATCGGTTGCAAAATCCGGGGTCGGTTGCAAAATCCGGGGTCGGTTGCAATCCGGGTCGTGGTTTCCGATCCCGGGAACTGGAAGATTCTTTCCATTTTCGGTCTGGGGCGTATTGCCACGCATGGCTTGCGCCCTGCTGTTGTCTATCGCAGCTGGTGTCACCGGCTGGTGCGGTACCGGTACTGAGGGATCGCGCGGGAGAGAGACTTTCTGATCTTCAAGATCCGGAAGATGATCCGGAGCAAGATCCGGAGAGTAGGACCCCGTCCGGGGGACTTCCCCGCGGGATGGTCCCGGGGACTCGTTTCGCTTCCCGCGGGATGGTCCCGGGGACTTCTTGATTCCAACCGCTGCGAGCCGCGCCTCGCGAGCCTTCTCCCGCTTGGCGTCCTGCATCAGTAGGAAGTCTATGCGGTCATTTACCCCACATAGGTACACACCATCCGATGGCTCTTCGCTCGCCAGATCAACGGCCACCATCGCCGCGGCAAAGCCTGTACGTTCCGCCAGCGCGTCAATGTCGCCGGCCGGCAGGATCGGCGTGCGCTTCGCGTATGCGAGCGCCCAGACCGGAAGGCATCTGCCGAGCGCCTCCTGCCACGCCATGCCGAGCCTGCCGCCGAGCAGCTTGAACCGGCGGTCCATGAACGCGATGTCGTCGACGTTGACGCGCATCAATCGACCCCGAACTCGAGTTCAAGCTGTCGAGCTCGCCGCCGCTCTCGCGTCGACAGGTACTCGGGATCGCGGACCTGGCAGACGAGCCCGGCACACACGTCCGGAAGCTTCGCGGGCTCAAACGGGCACGCCGTCGCCGCGTCGGCGTCGGAATGGCGATGTTCGCATCTGCCGATCCCGCGCCCCCGGCCGTCCACCCACAGGACCATCCAGATCAGCGGCGCGGTCACCAGTGCTCCTCGACGGCGATGTCAGCGGGATTGTGCGGCGCGCGCCGGGCGTGCTGCGATCCGCCGGCGCGTGCGCCGCTCAGGTCGGTAGTCCAGTGACCTCGAGCGGTCGGCGAGCACAAGCAGCTCCACCGATGCCTCGGCATGTCGCCGGTCACGATCGGTTGCCTAGTCTCGATCACCACATCGTGCGTCACAGCGGCCTCGGGTGGTACTTGAAGTTGCTCGATACGTGGCCAGCGATCCCGCACAGCCTGCAGGTCGCTCGCTTGCGAGGCTTGTCGTCGTGGCCGCGCGGATCCTCGTCGACCTCATCCCGGCGCGGCGGCGCGTATCCGGCCACGACCACCGCGCCGAGATCGCCCTTGCGCGTTGGTGGGGCGATCGTCGCGCTGAGCGACGGCGTGGGCAGGCGTGTCATGGCTCAACCTTTCGCAGCCGGTCGACCTCGTGCGCGTCCCACCAGAACTCGCAGTCGTAGGTGGTGCCGGCGCCCTTGCCGCGGGTTCGGATGCGTTGGTTGCGGACGAAGACGCGCTTATCCGTGATCATCGAGACGCGCCCGCGGTCGGTTCCGCGGAACATGTCCCACTCGACCTCGTCGCCGACCACCAGATCGGTCATCCCTCACCTCCAACGTCGGTCCACGGAGACGCGTCGTCCTGTTCGATACGGCGCCTGTACGCCGAGTAGGCGCGCCTGACGAACCGACGCGACGCGCGATCGCGACCGGCCAGCATCGTCACCCAGTGGTCGGCGAGAACGCGTGATCGGCTCACGCTGCGGCCTTGCGCGACTTGCGTTCCTCCCTTGCGGTCTCACGCTCGAGGAAGTCCCAGAACTCGCTCATGGGCATTTCGAGCCCTTCGGTCACGATCGACTTGAGCGTGCGCGCGGTGATGTCCTTGTCGTGCATGGCGTTGTGGACCTGGGCCGTGCTGATCTCGGCGAGCCCTGCGACGCGGCGTAGCGATACGCCCTTGCGCTCCATGATCACCCGTAGCGTTGCACCTTCGGTCATCCACTACGTGTCGCCAATCCGGAGCCCGGGAGTCAAGCGCGTTTTGCCGCACAAACGTTCGCCCTGAGATCTCCACACGCGAACAAAGACGCTTGACTTTTTCGCGCGGGCCCCGCGATAAGGGAACCATGGCTGATGATCCGGATCTGGTGGAGCAGTTGCGGCGGCGCGTTACCGACTGGGTTCACCGCGTGGCACAGCGCGTCCGCGACGAGCAATCGCTGGCGAAGCTCGAGATCGCGCTCCAGCAACCCCAAGGCGATGACGACGGAACGCTCTACCTGGATTTCGAGGTCGTAGAGACCACTGTGCCATCGAGCGGCGGAGGTCGGGTCGCTGGCGTGCCGTTCGACCCGTCCGATATCACCGACGACCAAATCGAGGATCTCGCGGCCGAATGGCAGGCGCAGGGAATGCCAACGCTCGTAGAGGTTGCGCGTGTTGCACTGCAATCACCGGACCCTTCGCGCAAGGAGCACGCTCGACGTCGATGCGCCGATATGCTCGGGCAACGCAAAGGTGTCACCGCGTGCGCCACACGCGGCTGTGCTGGTCGATGCGCCACTGAAGGTCTCTCTGCCGCGGGCTGGATGCCCGCCGCCTCTGGCTGGCTCTGCACGGGATGCCAGCCGCTGTGACCGACGCGATCGCCTGCATCGGGATCGCCCTGGGGATCATCCTCACGTGCGGGATCTTTCTCTTGCTCGACCGCCCAGGTGCGGTGGCCGCGAGTCGGCGCGCGATCACGCGCGACCGCCGAGAGCGCATCGCGGACATCAGGCCGGCGATCGCGCGCGGAATTGAGCGGCCGTGACGATTCGATTGAGCTTCTGGCTTGCGGCCATTGATGTCGCGCATGCGCTTCGTCTGCCGCGATCGTGGTACCTCTGGATCGTCGCCAAGGCGAGCGACGCCACCGACTGGCGACCGCCGGTTGATCCGGCAAGTGACGGGGCCCCGTTCTGATGCGGTCGCCACGCTGCGCCGCGTGCCGCGCCGATGACCGCTCAGTCGCGCCGATGGCCGCGCTGCACATCGAGTCCCGATGCGGGTCGCTGACCGTCGCGCACGTGATGCTGCTCGAGCTGGTTACACGCGCCGTCGATGGCGCAAAGGCTGGTGACGCGTGACCCCGACACAAGAGCGCGACCGCGCGAGGAACGAGCGAGACCGCGCCCGGGACACGCTCGCGAAGATCCGCGGCGTCATAGTGGCGCACGCGAAGGGCGTGCTCGACGACGATCGAGCGCTCGCCAAGATCGCAAGCATGCTCCACGTCGGAGACGTCAACCGCCGCCGTGGCGTGAGTCCGGCACGGCGAGAACAGCGAGCGACACCGTGAGCGACACCGTGAGCGACACGCCACCACCGAGGATCCTTGACGTCACGCCGGCGCAGTACCACAAGCTCCCTGGGCTATCGCCGTCGCTCGCCAACACGATGTTGACGAGCTGCCAGGAGATCGCCCGCGACAAGTACGAGCGCAACATCGAGGATGATCGCGTGGATGACGAGGAGGAGGACGGCGACGAGGAGCGCGCCGTCGACCCGCAGAAACAGAAGAGGCTCGATCGCGGCGACGTCATGCACGCGCTCACCCTAGGGGTCGGCAAGAACATCGAGGTCATCCTGAGCGCAGACCTCGGCAAGGGCGGAAAGTACACGACAACCCGCTCCAAGGAGTTGCGCGACTCCGCGCGCGCAGCCGGAAAGATCCCGGTCAAGGAGCCCGACATGATCGTATACCGGCGAACCGTCGACGCGATTCGCGCGCGGCTCGCCGGCGCTGGTCACGTGCTCGATGGCAGGAGCGAGATCGCGATCGAGTGGTGGGAGCGCTCGACGAACGGACCGGTGCAATGCCGCACGATGATCGATCACGTCCTGCTTCTGGCAGCTGACGGGTCGCACGTCGCACCGGGCGCGCCGCCGACCTTCGCCAAGGTGTACGAGCTGAAGTTCCCGGACGATGCACAGCCCGACCGTAACGAGCGAACTGCCGACGCGCTCGGGCACCAGATCGCCCACGCCGCGCGCCTGCGCGCCATTAACGCGTTGTTCCCATCGCTCGCCGGCCGCATCGAGTATCAGTTCTTGTTCTGCGAGGCGCACCGCCCGTACGCGTTCTGGGACCCAACTCCAACCGGAGCGTTCACGGAGCTCGGCTCACGGCAGTGGCTCACGGCGATCGACATGTGGGGCCGCGGTATTGCCGACGGTCGGTGGCCCGGGTACCACGACGACGTCACGCGACGAAACATCGACCTCACCAGGTGGAGGAAGATGCAGGAAGGATTCACCGTCGATGAGTAGGACGTTCGAGAGCGGACCTGCTCGCCGGGTCGGCCTGCCACTGATGATCGGCGCGGCCGGAGCGACCGGAAGCGGCAAGACGAAGTCGGCACTTCGCCTCGCCGACGGGATCGCGCGTGTGACGCCGGGCCCCATCGTGGTGATCGACACCGAGGCGATGCGGGCCACGATGCATGCCGACGCGCACAAGTTCATCCACGTGCCGTTCTCGCCTCCGTTCTCGCCTCTCGACTACATCGCTGCGTACAAGCACGCGCTGACCTACAAACCGTCGGTGATTATCACCGATAGCATGAGCCATGAGCACGAGGGTGAGGGTGGCGTGCTTGCTCAGCATGCCGCGGTGGTCGCGGCCAAGGGGCATAGCCACTCCATGGCTGCGTGGATCGAGCCCAAGCGACAGCACCGCGAGATGAAGAACTTCATCCTGCAGCAGCGCGTTCACTGGATCTTCTGCTTCCGGGCCAAGGAAAAGACTATCCCCGACGACAAGACCAACAAGCCCGTCGACATGGGATGGTCCGCGCTCGGGGCCGAGGATCTGATCTTCGAGATGCTGGTCAACGTTCTGCTCCTGCCCGGCGTTGACGGTGTGCCGACGTGGCGGTCCCAGAAGCTCGGCGAGCAGGCGCTCATGAAGTTGCCCGGCTGGTTCCGCCACCTGTTCGAGAAGCCCCGACAGCTCGACGAGGACATCGGAGAGCGTCTCGCCCGGTGGGCCAAGGGCGACGACGTTGTGACGAGCGCTCCGCAAACCGCAGCGGCATCCGCGCCAGGACCGGCCCCACACATCGCGCTGATCGATTTGTTCGACGCCTGCACCACGAGCGACATCCTCGAGAGCACGAAGGCCGAGATGAAGGCCCGGTGGGAGTCGATACCCAAGGGCGACGCGAGATCCCTCGTGACCAAGGCGTTCAAGTCCGCTGAGGAGCGCGTCGAGGCCGAGCGCCAGCGGGCGAACAACGCGTGAGCGAGCGCGATCGCGCTTGGCGACCCGGCAAGTTCGACTCGATCGAGCTCGGCAACGGCGGTCGCATCGACATCCAGGTGAGCAAGGATGGGCGCGTGATGGCCGTGCTGACCGGCATCGAGGTCGGCGCACCGATCGACATCACTCCGGCGGCGTGCCCACTCGGATGCGGCCTGCAAGAGGCGAGCGCTCGGGCAGCGCAGATTCGCCACCGGGGCGGGCGATGATCGTCGTCTGCGCTACGGGATGATCCGTACCATCACAGTCCGGTGCTGCGGCAACGGCCACAGCTTGTCGTGCGCCGCCATTCCAGCTCCGGTGCCGCGCACGATCGCCGGCGTGTGCGGCATGCACTCGACCGTGTCGATCAGCGACCAGTCTGGATGATCATGGTCCCACGAGGTAACCCGGTCGACGCCGACGATGATCTTGACGTGACCGATCCACGGGTGGGGGATGCCGGGTAAGTGGATCGTCGGGTACATGATCAGTAGGCCAGGCGCCGGCGTGAATGCGACCTCGGCCAGCTCCTGGCCGTGCTTCGCGTCCTCGATCATGCTGTTACAGTTGAGGTCGTCGACGACGGTCGGTCCGCCATGCGAGTCGTTCCACCCGCGGTTGTAGCCCGGGCGGTGGCGCGTGATCCCGAAGCACTCGCAGACCGCGAACCCGAAGCAGTCGCGCTTGTCTTCGCCGCTCGACAGGATGTCTCCGGTTCCCAGCTGGTAGATGCCATGGCCTACCCGATCGAGCGCGCGCTGGACGGCCGCGGCAGCGCTGTAGAGCGGGCGCGGTCCGGTGGATGCTCGCGCTGGGCTCACGGCGCTGCATCCTTCAGTAGCTCGACGACTCGCCGAGCGATTCGCTCGACATCATCATCGGTTAGCCTATAGGGCGCCGTGAATGCCGTCGGGACGGAGATCGTGCATGGAAACTCCTGCTGGCCATAGAACGGCTGGGGCGCGCAGCATACCATCGGATGCGCGAATGGAACTAGCGGGTACGCGGGCCATGGGTCGCCGCTCACGGTGCAGCATCCTCGGCGGCGCGATCGGCAGCGGTGTCGGCGTGCGCCTGGGCGATCTGCGCCATGAGCTGCTCGTGGGTGATCGCTCCCGCGGCGTGGTCCTCGAGAGCCTTGACCGCGGCTCCAGCGATGTCGAGCCCGGTCTGCGCGGCCTGGCCGCCGAGCCCGGTGGCGCCCTGGACTACGCGCAGGACGGCGATCACGTCCTCGAGCTCTGGCGAGATGGCGCGGAGCTTGGCCTCGAGAGCGGCGAGCGCCCTCATTGCCCACCCCCGGTCAGCGCGGCCACCGCAGCAAGGGCGTTTTCGAGCGCGGTTTGCGCGCCCTTGATCGACGTGTCGTCATTGACCCCGCGGGCCGCGTCGAGCGCGTAGGTCGCGGCGTCCAGCGCCATGATGACCCTGTCGACCTTGGCGCGCAGCTCTCCGAGCGGGGCCGAGCGGGCGAGCTTGTCTGGCGTGGTCTCGATGATGGCGCGCGCGCGATCGAGTTCGTACGTCCGCACGGCCGCGCGCGCGGTGATCAGGCCAGTGTCGATCGTGCTGATCGCGTTCGCCCGGGACGGCTGCGAGCTGCCGCACGATCCGGCACAGACGCCGAGTAGCAGCACGATTCCGAGCGTCGTCGGGCCGCGAAAGGTCGACGTGGTGGCGCCCTTTACGGTCGGGTGCACGACCAGCGCGATCGCGCCCATCGCGGCCGTCATGATGCCAGCGCTCGGCGCTGCCCCGAGGTGCCAGTTGACGACCGCGACCAGCACGAGGCCAACTCCGGTGAGCGCCGCGAGAAGCCGGCCCTGGGCCAGCCAGTGCTGCCGCGCCAGGAACAGTTGCAGGCCGGCATTCGCTGCGATCACCGCGCCCCACCCGGGCCCGTTCGCTGTCCACGTGTCCCACGCCGTGCCGCCCGCAGAGACCAGCACCGGCGTGGGGTCTGAGCTCGCGGCATGCGCGGGATGTAGGATCCCGAAGGCGATCAGGATGAGTGCGGCGATCGCAAGGATCTCGATAATTCCGATCAGAAGTGGCGTCTCTGGGATAGGTCGTGGTCTGGTCATGGGGTCCTTTCGTTCGCCAAACGATACCACTCGACCGTGATACAACGCGGCATGAGAACTATCGCCGTGTTGTTCATCCTGGCTTCGACCTCGTGCGTCGCGCCACCGGACCCCGACATCAGCCCGCGGGCGTGCGGTCTCCCATGCAGCGAGAACATCGACTGCAGGGCTGACCCGCTGGGGTCGTGTAGGTTCTGTACGGGATCGCGGTGCGGGGCTGCGCTCCCCGCCGATCCCGCGGGGTTCGATGCCGCCGTCGATGCTCCCTGATCAAGACGCCGGCGACATCAGGCTGTGACTTCTACACATCGGGCCAGGCGTCATCGTCGAAGGCGACAAAAACGGTATCACCAGAGAGAAAGCGCTCGGGATGCGCAGCAGATCGCCGCTGTGAGCGCCTTCTGGGTCGACGCCGGTCATCTTGCGCATCGCCGCGCGAAGCTCCCTGATGTCGAGCCGCAGCTCGCGGATGGTCTCCTCCGTGGCGTCGCGGTACCGCTGGACGTCGCGAGCGAGTTCGGCGGCCCGCTCCTGCTCGGCACCGACCGCCCGCTGTTGCTCTGCCATCGCATCGGCTCGGTGGTACAGGAACACGAAGAGACCCCCGAGGTTGGTCGCCGCGATGCTCGCACCGGCGATCACCCAACGCCTCAAGCGTCGCTCCATCTTCCGACGTGATGCTGCCCAGGCTGATACCCCCCACTGCTTCAGAGCGAGCCGCGCGAACATCCAGAAGGGAACGGGCGCGCCGAGATGCTGACCGACCTGCTCGGCGAGCACCGTTTCCTCCGGCGTCGGATCCTGGGTGAGATATGCGACCGGAGCGGTGTTGTCGATCACGATCAAAACGTCCCATGCGGTCTGAATCGGATCACGCCCTGGGCCGAGCAGTTGACCTTTCCGCGCATCGCATAGGTCCCCAACGATGCGAAGTGAAGCACGGCACCGCCAGCATTCCCCGCGACCACCGTGACCGAGGCTGGCGTCCCCGCCGTTGCCGGGTTGCTGGCCACCGTACCACCGACGACACTCGCGAGGCTGAACGCGCAGATCGGTATCCACTGCCCGGAAGTGCCGGTCACCTTCGGATCGAGTCCCGTGAAGTTGCTCAGCTCGAAGGTAAACACCCCGGCGAACGCGGCGTCCCACTGGAGGTGAACCGTGTGAATGAGTGAGCTATCACCACCGGCGCCGTAGTAGGTCGCCGCTGATACCGGCTGCAGTCCCTGAAAGATATCTGATGGGTACGCAATCTCTGACATCGTTCACCCTCCTGCCGCTCGCTGGTCGAGCGGAGACATGGTTTGCTGACCTAGCCGTAGCGGCCCAGATGAGGCGGATTGCGGAGCGAGCGCGGCCGGCGGTGCGCTCGGCGCTGCCAGGTATCTAGCGTGCGCTGGCTGCATCGTGCCATCGACGGGAAGTCGGTACAGGATCGACAGCGTTATCCGTCGAGGATACGGCAGCGTCTTGGCCATCTCCTGCGAGGCCTTCATGAGCGACATCTGCGCGTACGCGAACATCTGCGGGTAGACGACCCGCAACGTCTCGGCACCCTCGGCCGAAATCTTCCCGACCGCAAGATCCTCGAGCACGCTCACAGGGTCGTTGACGGCGTGCACGTACCGGCCGAATTCTTCAATCGCAGCAAGCGAAGGGTGCCAAGCGCCATCGCCCGGCAGCATCCCAGGCAACACCGTTGCCTTCGGGCGTTTCGAATCGAGGAACGCGATCCCGCGTTGTACCTGCGCGACGATCGCATCGTGCATCGCCGGATCTGAGGTCGGATAGCGCTGACCGATCGCCTGGTCGATCGCACCCGGCTGCATCGCCCGGGTGATGTCGTCCGATCGGGCGTCGAACAGAGCGCGGGGGGTGTCATCGTCGTGTTTCTCCCCGCCCGGGAACAGCGCACCCGCGAGCAACACGGCGGGTCCGGCTGCTCGCGGTGCCTTCGCAGCGACCTTCGCACCGCCCTCGAGCAGCGTGGTGGTGGCCGCGATGATGCGATCCCGCGCGGCGGCCGCAGTGCCAGCGATCAGCCCTTCGGTGCTGCGGCCGATCGCACCGCCCTTGCGCCCCAGGATGCCCATGACGGCGCGAGCTTTGAGCCAGAGGCCGAGGATTGGTCCGATCACCGGGATGCTCGAGACGGCGGGCACGTGGGCCCCGACCGCGCGGAGTACCTCGAGCGCGGACCCAACATCTGCGAGCCGCACGCCGGTTCCCGCCGTTTCCGATGCTGGTACAGCACCTGGTAGCAGCTTGGGGGCGCTCTCTCGCGGTCGGGAGGCATGCTTGCGGAGCGCGGCCGCGATGTCGTCATCGACGACCGTCGCATCTGCCGCCTGAGCCTTGCCCGCCAGGTCGGCCGCGGCCTTCGCCGAGCTTGTCGCTGCGCGCGCGTTCGCCTCCTGGATCGCGGTCCGATATGCCGCCGCGTTTTGCACCGCGGTCCCGGGGGCCTCGGCGCCGAGAACATCGGTCAATCGCGCGCTCGCGTTCTCCAGAGCGTCGACAACCTTGGCACCTCGGCCGATGTCTGGTCCGATGTCGCGCGCCTTGCCGTTGTGACGCATGATCGCCTTCGCGATCGCCGCCTCGTCACGGACGCTAGCCATCCGCTCCTTGATCAGGCTGTCGACTGCGGTCCCACGCTCGCTGACCGCGGCCTCACCTCGTGGTGGATTGAGTCCGAGCTGCTGGTGCAGCCCGGTCAGGCCGGATGGCATTGACGGCACCTCTCCGGACCGGGCTGCGTCCCATGCCGACGCGGCCCCCGCTTCACGGGCCTGTGCCTGTAGAGCGCGTTCCTCGGCCGCCATCGCTGACCCCTCGTGGCCGGCGCCTGCGGACATCCCAGCGTTCCATGGAGCGTTTGGATCACCAAGACCGGCGCGCTCCGCACGCGCTGCCAACGCCTTGGCTCGGAAGTGCTCGGCCGCACTTGATGCCTTGGCCTCCTTGGCGGCGCGGGCTGCAAGCGCAGGCTCACGCCCAACATCTGCGATCTCGGCGCCGCGGTCGACAGCTGCCTTGGTGCCGCGAAGCATCGCTTCGAGGTCGCTCTGCTTGGCGCCGCGGAGCACGTCGGTTGGTGCCGGCTCGTGGCTCGTCGTCCACTTCACATGGACGGGCGCATCGGCCTCGATGGCAGCCGCAAGGCGATGCCGCCCGTCGATCACCACGATGTTGCCGTCGGGTGACACGCCGAGCTTGATCGGCTCGCGCTGCCCCTCAGCGATGGCCTTCCGGGCGTTGGCGTTGCGAACGACGTCGGCATGCCCCCCCTCGGGCTCGTAGTACCCGTGGGCTGCGATGTCTCGCGCGTCGAGCACTCCTTCTGCGTAGTCCTCTCCCGTATGCAGCAGCTCGTTGTCGAGGACGGCATGCCTCGGGATTCCATTCACGAGCGGGCTATTGCCCTTGCGGATCTCGGCCATGGCGTCGGCCTCGATGCCCTGCTCGCGTAGGAGCCGCTCGGTCTCCTGGAGCAGGACTGGCTTTCCGGCGGCAGCTGGTGCGCTGACCTCTGGCGCGGCAGCCTTATAGCGTCCGGCGTTCCGCGCGCGCGAGGGCAGTCCGGTTGAGACCGCTGGTTGTTCAGCGGCGGCATTCTCGAGGATGGCGCGGGCGGGAACGGGCTCTACCGGGGTTCCAGTTGCGATCCGCTTGCCTACCGCGGTGGCTGGCTGATCGCTGGCCTGCGGAGCTGGCAAGGGTTCCACGCCGACCTCCGCAGCGCGCTGCAATTCCCCAGGCGTCTTGATCCCGCGCGCGCCCGGCGGACCGAACTCGCCGATCGGCACCGCGTGACCCATCAGGTCATCGGACGGCTGCATGCCGGCGAGCGCTCGCTCGAGCTCGGGATCACCGCCCTCGGCCAGCCATGACGCGAACTGGCCGCGTGCCTGACGGTACGCATCGATCGCCCCCGTGACCTGGTGCCGGTCGACGGCCCCGGAAACCTGATCGCCGATAGCCTGCGGGTCGGCTGCGCCGAACACTCGCCGCGTCGATGTCTCGCCAGCGTTCGCGACCTGCACCCCAGCATCGATGTCGGACAGCTTTCGTTCTGCGGCGGCGGCCATCTGGTCGCCGTCCCGCAGCGCCTGGGCGAGCCCTGAGGATGCCTGGCCCTTGATCCCCGACGCCGCCGCTGCGCTGACCTCCGATCGCGGGAACAGCGAGCGCACCTTCTGGAGCGTGCTGCTGGCCAGGACCCCGCCGGCGCCGATTGGCGCGGCGAACAGGGCGCCGTGGCCCATGCCGGCCACGAATCCCTCGGCCGACAGAGGTTTGTCCTCGAGCGCCGACTCGGTGAGGTACTGGCCGCCGCCGTACAGCGCTCCCTCGGTCGCGGCCCCGGCGGTCACGGCCAAGACGCGGCCAGCGAGCCCGGCGCCCTCGCCGAGACCAGATACCGCGCCACCCGCCCGCCCTGCGAGCGCCGCCGGGCTGCGCGCGAGGATCTTGGCGCCGAGCCCGGCCGCTTCTTCACCGGCCGCAGCGCCGCCGGTCAGGATCGACGGCGCGAGCGCACCGACCAGCGTGCCGGTTCCGGTCGCGTACGGATGCTCGGCCTCGAGGTGTCGAAGCGTCCGGCCGGCCCCCAGGCCGCCGAGTGCCTGATCCGATAACCCGAGCGTGATGCCGCTCAGCGCGCCAACGCCGCCGGCGGCGAGGGCGCCGCCGATCCCGCCATGCTCGGCCTGAAACGTCTCCGCTGCGGTGCGATCAAGATGTTCCGGTTCGGTCTCCGGACGGAATCCCTGAGCGATGTATGCCGCCGCTTGTTCGGCCGGCACTCCATACGCGCGGCCGTCGCTGTCGCGCAGTGTTACGGTATCCGGCATCTACCTCACCGATGGCGCGGGAACGCCGCCCGGCCCGCGCACGAACTCCGGCGACCCTGGTGTTTTGGCGATCTGCTCGTTGATCGCCCGATCAAGTAGCTCTTTGGCCAGAGCCGCGGTGCCGGGGGATTCCGATTCGCTGGCGAGCTTGTCGAGCCGTTCTATGGAGATCTGCCGGACGCGCGGGTCCGACGAAGCGACGCCGGCTGCCGCAGTCAGCATCGCCTGCCTGACCGATGGCAGAACATCACCGGCATCTCGCAACCTCGTGCTGATCGTTTCGTTTCGTCCGAGCTCACCTCGCGAGCTCAGCTTGCCGACTTCTGTCGCCAGGATGTTGGGCGACATCCGGTATGGGTTCACGAGGCCTCGTTTCAGCGTCTCATCTTCTTCGGTCTGTTGCGGAGCCGGCGGGGCCGACGTGTCCTGGAATTTGAATGCTGGACCGTCGTATCCGCGACCCTGCACGCGAGAGTTCACCTTGGCTTGTAGGTTCTCGTTGCTCCTCTTCAGCGCCGACGTTGCATCGAAGATAAACGACGTGGGGTCGACTCCACCGGTGGTCATCTTCTCGAAGAATTTCATGGTGGGCTCACGAAATGACGTGATCCCGTACGCGTCGTGTAGCTCGGCCACGGCACTCTCGAGGTCGGTCTGCATCTTCTGCCAATCTGAGCTCTTGAAATACCCGGATTCCCCGCCGTGGTCGTTCATCCCGCGGACCATCTGACCGATAAGCCGGTTGTACGACGCAGCGGCCGACACCATATCGTTATCCTTCGATGCCAGCTCTGGTGTGCCGCTCAACACCGGTGAGCCGTCGGACTTGCGAGCGACAATGCGCTGCCCATCGGGCCCGGGGATGTACAGCGCCCGCTTGCTCTCCTCATCGGATAGCTTGCCCTGCTGCTTTGCGGCCAGAGCTGCGGCCTTGAGCTCGGCCTCCTGGTTCTCCTTGTAGACCTGGAAACCCTCCTCGAATTTGTTGTGCCGGATCGTCTCCCCGAGGTGGCCGCCGGCGATCGCGTTCGATTGCGCCTGTAGATCATGCTGGCTGCGCATCTCGACGTAGCCCTTGAGCTGCTGGTCGCTCATCGCCCGAACGTCGGCAGCGGCCTTCATGCCTCGAGCGCGCGCGATCGGATCCGCGGTGTTCACGGCGGCTTCCTCGAGCTGCTTGGCGAGCATGACGCCGGCCATGCCGTCTTTCTTGTCGAGCTCGGCCTGGCGCTGTGCATGGTAGGTCGCGGCGTCCTGCTGTCCCTCGCGGTCGAATC
>Ga0068863_100000380_pt1 | contig 45271 bp, 38 predicted proteins | sample KBSSwiS62_FD_66596 | JGI IMG/M metagenome (GOLD analysis project Ga0068863, IMG submission 66596) | Switchgrass rhizosphere microbial communities from Kellogg Biological Station, Michigan, USA - KBS Switchgrass S6-2 | ecosystem: Host-associated > Plants > Roots > Rhizosphere > Soil ... | reverse complement strand
CACGCCGTCGAGGCGTTCATTCGCATCATGCCCGCGAACACGCCATCGGGTTGGCCCAGCTACCCGGTGAAAAAGCCGAGTTAGCTTACTCTTTTGCCATGCAAAAGCATGTCGAGAGCGTGCTGCATCGAACCGGCAGGAGTCACTTCTCCTGAATTGATAAAGAAAATTTCATCCGCATTCGCGATTGTATTCAGGCGATGTGCAATGACGACCTTCGTTGTCGTCGACGGAAGTTTGCTCAGGATCTGTCCGAGTTGCTGCTCGGTGACGGTATCAATGTTGGCAGTCGCTTCGTCGAGAATGAGAATCTCGGGATCTCGCAACACGGCTCGCATGAATGCGATGAGTTGCTTCTGTCCCAGGCTGATTGCATCGCCGACCGACGTCACTTTTGTTTGCAGGCCTTGGTCGAATCGTGCCAGTAATCCACCAACGTTTCTCTCATTCAGCAGCGCGATGAGCTGTTCGTCGGAATATTGACGGTATTGCTCATTCCCGTAGAGGACGTTGTCGCGAAGCGTGCCGGTGAAGAGGAAAGGCTCCTGAAGGATAAATCCGATGCTTCGTGTGCGTTCTTCCGGGGCGAACGAGCGAATGTCTTTTCCCTTAAGCAGCACTGAGCCCCCGGTCGGATCATAAAGACGAGCCATCAGCGAAGCCGTTGTTGTCTTTCCCCCGCCAGTAGGGCCAACCAGCGCGTACGTCTTGCCACGTTCCAGAGTGAAGGAAACCTCGTGCAGCACTTCACGTCCACCCGGATATCCGAAATGAACTTTGTCGAATTTCAAAAGGGCGCCCGTTGGTGCTGTAGCTTGTGCGGCTGGAACGACCGGCATGTTCGACTCCAATGCAAGCACTTCGGAAATCCGGTCCAGCGCGGCCAAAGCCAGCTGAAACGATGACCACAGCATTCCGAGCTGTCGCAATGGAAAATAGAAATTGTTCACGTACAGCAGGAAGCCGATCAACAAACCGATCGTCAGTTCGCCCGCACCGACCATATAGAGGCCGTAAGCCAGCACGATGAGCTGCGCGAGATTCATGGCCAGGCCATAGATCGGCATGAACACACCGTTTGCAATACCACTGGCGAGGGATGCGGAGTAATTCCGCTCATTTGCCTCTTCGAACTTTCGTCGGAAGTAGTCCAGACGATTGAAGGCCAGGATGACTTTGAAAGCGCCCAGGCTTTCGGTGATCTCCGCCGACATGCCGCCGAGCGATTGGAGGCTCTTCAGGTTTCTGCTTTTTACCCAGCCCGACGCCAGCTGAGTGAAGATCAGCACACCCGCGGCCGGCACCAGCGCGGTTAGCCCGAGCCGAATATTTAACGAGAGCAGGAATATTCCCGCGCCGGTCATCATCACGAGGTTTCCGGTGAGCTGCACCAGCGCCTGCGCAAAGAATTGGTTCAACTTGTCCGTATCGTTGTTGATCCTGGAAATCAGATCGCCGGCCTTATTCTGGTTGAAGAACACGAGCGGCAAAGCCTGTAGCCTGGTGAACAGCGCGTTTCTCAAATTGAAAAGAACGGTGCGGCCCACAGTGCCCATCGCCAGCGTTTGGTAGTAGCTTGCAAGCAGGCCGACGAGATAGATCCCAAGCAAAGCGCCGGCGGACCTGAGAACGCCCTGGAAGTCACCACCTTGAATATATCTGTCGACCGCCCGAGCGATGATCACCGGGCCAAGAAGGCCGGCTCCGTTCGTGACGAGCATTGCAACGAAGGCGAGTGCGACCGTTCGTTTTTCGTCGCGCAACAGCGGCGCCAGACGCTTGAGCGCAGAAATAATGGATAACTTCTGTGCCAGCCCGTCCCCCTTGTTAAGGGCGTAGCTATGCGTGGACGTCGTAGTGACTGGTGCTGCGTTGCGAGTCATAAATCTGGACGTATTCCGGCGATGTCGCCATCAGTTCCTTATGCGTTCCGGAAGCGAGGATCTCTCCTTCCATCAAGAGAACAATCTGATCGTAGTCTTCCACCGACGCGATCTTCTGAGTTACTGACAGCAACGTGATGCCCGGATAATTCCGATGCACATTCTCCAGAATCTTTTTCTCGGTCGTTGCGTCCACGCGCGCGGTGAAATCGTCAAGCAAGAGGACTCTCGGATTCAATGCAAGCGCTCGCGCCAGCATGATCCGCTGCTTTTGTCCGCCTGACAGGCTCGTACCTCTCTCTGAAACGATGGTGTCGAGCTTCTGCGGCAGCGAGTCGATAAAATCTTTCAGTTCGGCCGTCGCGATGGCCTTCTCCAGGTCAGCATCGGTCACCGTCTTGCTGAACGCGATGTTTTCGCGAACAGTCAGGTTGAACAGAATGGAGTCCTGGAACACAAATCCCACCTGAAGATGCAGAGACTGCTTGTCGTACTCCTCCACGCGTTTCCCATCATATTCAACGGATCCCGATGACGGCTTGAGCAATCCTGCGAGCAGGTACAGCACTTGAGTCTTTCCTCCAGCCGTAGGTCCGATCAGAGCGTTCCTGGTTCCTGCTTTCGTTTCGAACGTAACGTCTTTCAATACCGCCTTACCGCCAAGCTGGACTGAGACATGTCGAATACAGAGGTCGCCGTTGAGTTTTGCGACGAGCGTTCCCGTCGGCTTCTTGTCCGGGGCATTCAGGACCATCGAAATACGCCCGTATGAAGCGCCCGCCTGTGCCATGACGTTGCTCATGAATCCGATAACGATGACCGGGAATACAAGAATTCCGAGATAGCTGTTGAATGCCATGAAATTGCCGATCGTCATCGATCCCTGGATGACAAAGCGTCCGCCAAATACAAGGATCATCAGCGTCGCCAGGTTCGTGCAAAAAATGATGACCGGTATCAGACTCGCGAAAAGACGGAGAATTCCGAGGCTGATCATCCGAGCCTCCGTGTTTGCTGCGACGAATTTCTCAAACTCGAATTGTTGTGAATTAACAAGCCGAATGAGAGCCGAGCCCAGGACGCTTTCATTGATGACTTTGTTCAGCCAATCGATCGCGGCCTGGGACTTCACGAAGAGTTTGCGCACTTTCCCCATGACCACTGCAAATGTCACGCCGATTATCGGCAACACCGCAATAACGGCGAGTGCCAGTTTCCAATTCATTGCGAGCAGAAGAATACTGGCGCCGATGATCACAAACAGTGAAGACACGATCGAGGCGAACGCCTGCGAGACGAACATCTTCACAGAATCCACGTCGGACGTCAGGTTTGTCAGCAACTTCGCCGGCGTCGCTTGCTGGATGAATTCGTGATCCTGATTGGAAATCTTGTAAACCAGTTTCGTTCGCAGATCGCGCGCAACTCGTTCGGACGCGTAGGTCTGAACGATTGCCTGCAAGTAAGAGAAGATGAAGATACCGGCCGCCACCGCAAGAAAGCCAATCACCAGCGAGCGCATGACCAGTTGCTGCCGGTTATATGTATCGATGGCGCGCGAAAGGATCGTCGGAACTATGAGGTTCAGGCTGTTGCCAAGAACTGTCATCGCCACCAGGACAAGGACTAGCCCGCGATATGGCTTGAGCAATCCAAAGAGACTGGGACCAGGCGGTCTTCTCGGCATGCCGCCCTTAGTTGGGGTTGGGTTCGACATGAGCTGTCCATCATAGCGGATAAAGCCGCAAGGAGAAGGTCACAGCGCCGATTTTTTGCAAAAAATTTAGGTGAGGTGAAGAAACCAGAGTAGCGCAGGCGCGGGCAGTACGACCGCATGGTTGCCCCGCGTGCGCACCTGCAGCGGCAAGGCAACGTGGAGCCGGTCCTTGTCTCTGTCCCTGGGATCTCGTTCTGTTTAGGAAACTTCCAACGGCTTGGGGTTTCTTATCGAGTATCGCAACTCGATCCGCGACTCGATGGCCTGACAACCCATCGGGCCGACGGTCTTCAACTGTCCTTACCCGCATTGCCGAAGGACCAAACGACTAGCCGATGAGAACTGTCGGTTCGCCCTGGACAATGGGATTGTTCGCTGGGAGCGGCAAGATTGCATGAGGCTCCAGGACGAAATCACTTACACACGCCGCCGGTTGCCCTCCGATAATCGTGGTTCGCGAACCAGCAAGCATTGTCACTCCCGGCCCATGGGGTGCGCCGTCGCACGCCAGAGGGGGCGCGTTCGGAATCAGACAGTTGTGCGTATCGCCAATACGCCATGCGGGCTTGCCTCCGATAAAAACCGTCATACAACAGGCTCCCAACAGTGTCGAACCATGTAGTGTTGAGTCACCCAGTCGGGCTGCTGGCATTCCCATATGTTGAACCTGCAAGATTTTTTACTTTGTTTCTAAATCGACGTCAGCAATTTCCGTCAGGATTTGCCGACATCCTTCAATGAGCAGCTAGCTCCCCCCACGCGCCGACAGCGCCGACACAAGACGCTGAATCATGAAATCCTTGGAAACATTCTTGCCAGGGCAGTCGTGAGTCGTCTGGGGATCTTCCTTATGAAAGCGAAGCGTATTCGGATCAAGCCCAAACAGGGCGTGCAACGTTGCGAGAGCGCTCACCGCGTTATTGCAAACTGCATCTCCAAACGGTTCCTGGTTGTAGTCTCCAACCATTTCAACACCCCAGGCGACGTCGTTCCATGAAGGGGAGTGCACGCCCGACACGTTCAGGGGCGTAAACGCCCAAATCAGGTCATCGGCGACAAACAAGTGGGGCCCCGCGGACCACCGTTGCTCATTCTTGTAAAAGCCCTCCAGATTTTTCATGCGCTGCGCTCCGGATATCGCATGCCACTCGGAAAGCTTTGGGATCGCTGTATTATGGAGCACCACAAATTGAGGCTGCCACTCATCGAATTGAAGCGTCTTAACGTATTGTTCGAAATCTTTGGCAGCAAAACTTCTTCCTACAATGCCTTTCCAGGTACTCATATGGACCTCGTCCGCGGCCGGTCGACCGGCAAGCTCAGTGCAACGCTGTCCTTGTCAGCCGTCAGCGTGGCTTCTTCTTGTTGTTGATCACAGACTTCTTTAGAAGCTTATTCAAGTCAAAATACTCGGTCTTGTATGGAACAATGTTTGCACCGCTATTCGATTGCGCCCAATCCTTGTCCTTGAAGTGGCCGAGGCGAATACGATCTGAAATCCGTTCTATCAGCTTCACCTTCGCTTTAAAGAATGTCTCTCCCCGAAGGGGATCCACCACTGCCAGATGAGAAGCGCCAAGGCCGTTATCGCGCATCTCGACAATCAACGCGAGTTTGTTGGCCGTTGTGCGGACTCCAGTTACCCGGTCGACGGTGTAATACTCCGACAGCACCTTCATTGTTGAGCCAGTAGCGGTTTCGTAAAAACGCAATGATTGCCCCTCGTTCTCGTATCCTCCAGCACCGTCCATGCCGGAATAAACCACGTAGCGCCCGTCTTCGATCGGCCAGGCGCGAACTGCTGCGTCGGCGATGCGCTTCTCTTCATTTCCCACCCTTACGTAAAGCGGCCCGGCCTTGCGGGGCTCAGCATCGATGCGAATAATTTCTGCGCGGGCCTGAACTCCTGTGAATGCGTCGATGGCAGTTGGAACGCTTCCGGCAAGCGTTAGCATCAAGAAAACACCGCGTAAAACTAGTCTCAAGATGCCCCCATAAATCACTCGAATTTGGCAGCCACCAGCCAAATAGCGGATTCCCCTTCTGCGATAACAGCCAGCGCCAGGGTATGAAACTCGTCCAGGTGTCCTTCTGAAATCGACACATCGTCATGAAATGTAGGGCCAGGGATGGTACGGTTCAGCAGCTGAGCTCTCTCGCCGCGGTTCTCCCGCATGTTCCAGCCTGTCTTGTAGACATGTACTGTTACGTTTTTGCTCGTCGTGCCCGCGATGCGAAACCCGACTATCTTGCCTGCACCGGGGGGGACAGGAATCTCCATGGACCCCCTTGCTCCACCCTCGTCACAATATGCGGTCGCCTCGTCCACGACGAATTCGTACTCTTCTGCCTGTTCCTGTGAAATTACTCTGACCAGTTTTTTTCCGATTCTGACCGGGTTCAATGGAATGGGCTTGAATGGCATTCGGAGCCAGCCTGCGGCCGGGCTTGTTGCCGCCAACTTGCGAACGGAAGATCCCATGTCAATGTAATGGACATGTCCGAGCTCATTCAGCTGAACTCGCGCGAGCGTGACGACGGAGACATCGTTCCGTGGCTGATGCCTCCGTTCCAGAATCTCAGGGACCTCCGTCACGCGGGAGTAACCTTCGACGCCGCCGGTGGTTTGATGATCCTCTTCATCCCATGATTCGTGGTACCCAATCGTGACGTAGGTTTCCGAATTACGATTGAAGGTGCTCAGGTCTCGGACCACGGAACTCTCGAGAACGATTTCCTTGCCCTCGTTATCGATTGCCGTTCCAGGGTTGATGATGATACTGCGGTCATCTTTTTTCTGAACGTCAAGTCCTTCGGCGACTCCCCAGGAATGAAAAAGGCGGTTGTGACGACGCCGCATTGCGATCTGGTAAGCTTGTTCGGCCTTGAAATCCTGTTCGCGCAGGAGCTGGTGGGTAAAGTAATTTAGCCGTTTCATGGACACGATCAATCTCCTTTCAAGCTACTCGTGGGCGGGTCCTCCGAGCACGGTGTCCAGCCCAACCGTTGAATGAGTACCCACTTGCATCTGAGGTGCGATGATCTCCAACTCATAGTAGGTGTGTGCGGGCTTTGCCAGTTCAATGATGTTGATCGCAAGATCCGCCTGGGCACTTGCTTCCTCCGGACTTAGACTTGAAGCAACTACCTTCACGTTAAAGAAATGTGGGGGCCCGCCCCCGATCCTCGTATCGACTCCCACAAGGGAATGTGTTTCCACACGTAAGGCCGGCAATTCGGCATCGCTGACAGCGCAGGGAGTGTCGATGCACAACGTCAGCAATTCCTCCAGGTATTCCCTTGTACCGCGTATTCGATATAAGGGAATGATGCGTGACAGCAGTTTGCGCCTTCGAGCGGGATTTAGTCTGGCATGAAGCGTGAGTGCGGCCCACCCTGCCAGCCAAGGAAGGAATTCCTCGGGCGTATGGGAGGGATTGAAAATCAGATGCAAGCGAGAGATCTTTCGCTCCAACGGCTCGACCTCTCTTCCGAGGTCCGGGATATCCGGCGCGCCTTCGAGGAGCAACGCCTCAAAAGCGAACAAAAAGGTGCTGAGGTCGCCATCTCGGGACGAATCGTCTCGATAGATTCCCGGCAGGTATTCCATCAAGCGCTTTGCCGTGAGTTTTGATGTCTCGCTCATACGCTTTCGCGCCAGTCTGTCGTCACGTTGGCACGACAGAAATAGATGCGGGGTTAATTTGCGCATCGACGAGCTCAAAGGGTTGAAGCGTCATAGCCTCCAGCTCACCGAGTGCATTCCATCTCAACCGGTCACCCTCGCCCGGAGCGACTACTAACTCGTCAAAATCCTCGTCAATCAACGGATTGCTGCTCCGCCTGACGTAGTCCACCCCGGGTATTTCATCGAGCAACTGGTAAACTTCCGACACGTACACATGGCGGCCAAACGGCCACCCTTCGTAATTCAGGCCACCCGATATTGGATCAAAGAAGTTCTCGAGGGCTTTGACTGCTCTTTCCCTGAGGGCTTCGACGATAGTGTTGGGTTTCGATACCAAGGTCAGCCGAACACCAAGAGAGACATATCGCGGTCCAACGACGTGGAGCCGCGTGCCAAGTAATCGGGCGGGTTCCAGCGAGTGAAATATTTTGCGAAGGAGCTCCTTAGTCGGTTGAGCGTCCAGGTCCGATACGACCACGACAGATACATGGCCAGGCGCATACCAGTTTTGCGCTTTTAGACTCTCATCTTCGAGGTTCTGCTCCGCCAGACACTTGACCCTCTTCACGAGTTCGTCATCCGGTAGTCGTAATTTCTGGTTTGCCTCGAGGGCAAGCGCCTCGAAGTCGCTCGCCGTGACCGCCCTGCGCCTTCTGCGCAAACCTTGAATGACTTCCGCCACGGCTTCTTTCAGCTCCATTCCTTCTTTTGAGGATCCGCTAATCAGCTTTAAAAATTCGCGGATGTTCTCGTCTCCGACCCGGTTAATTCGGTATATGAACCCCTCAGTGAGGTAAGCAAACAACTCGACCAGGGTTATCCCGGGATCCGAGGCGTTGTGATTTGTCCAGGATGGCGCCCACCCGGGAATGAGAGATCGCGCTTCTTCGTTGAGGTCTTTCCACGATACATCATCGAGATTAGGCAACTGGATGGGCATGTCTATTCCTCTAGTGTGACCGTAACTTCATGACGACCACAGCAAATCAGAAAGTGAGGTGTTTTGTCGGCCCCTTCTCGATCAACACGGGTCTGAACCCGAAGCTGCCGCACATGGCTGACACCGGGAATCCTTTCAATGAGTCCGAAAACATCCGACCTATGCGGCAGCCTGCCGAAGTGCCAGCCGGTGCCGGCAGTCCCACCTGTTAACGGGTGAAGAAAGCGATCGAGGGCCAACTTCGCCCCGAGTTCAACATCACTTGCGATATCCGAATCTTCAACAGCGATCTCGAGTTGAATATCGATCGTGACGTACTCTGGATAGGCCAGGACTAGCTTGCCGGTACTGGCGACGCTCGCGACTGCGGCCGGCCTTGAAGCATCCAGAAAACTCCGTACCCGGTCCAGCAATTCGTTACTGGGAAGAGGTTTCGGACTCGTGGAGCGGGGGACTACGATGACGCTGACCGTTCCGGGAATGCGGTGTCGTGAATCCGGGTCCGCTTTAAGATCAAATAGCGGGACACATTTGGCCAGCGCGACTTCCGGCGACGCCAGCATCGCCAGATCCTGGAAGTCCTCAACCGTTACGGCGCGTCCTCCGTGACGGATGCCGCGTGGGCCACGGCGCAGAAGCGCTTCGTTTGACTCTTGATCGCTTCCACCGGCAGCTGGCTCCCAGTTCGTCAACTTGTCTATGTAGGGCACTGCTGTTTTCAGCTGCGTGACGCTGAAAGCCGGCTTGTTTCCAGTTTCCCCGCCACCTGTGCGGTACTGCGTCATTCGAATGTTGCCGGGGAGAACCGACGGGATCAAGCCATGGGTCCCGTCGCCAAAGGTCACCTCCCCGTTGCTGCGATTCAGGAGGTAATGGCGGTCGCGCGGGCTGGAGCTATAAAAATTAGCGACCTCATGCCACCGAACCCACACTTCCGATCCTTTGTCGCTGACTTCGTCAGGAAAATGAATTGCGGCATCTCCTTCTTCCTCTCTAATTCGCAGCTGTTCTTCATAGGAAGGTAGAGTAGGCTCACGGACTTCAAGGAGCTGGCTTTCGAGCACTGGCGCGTGTGTTGTCCGGAATTTCTGAAGGGGTTGACCGTTGCTTGCGCCCAGAATCTCGTTCGGGATGGTGATGCCTTGCAGCGCCATCGTCGTATTGAGAATGACGCTGCGGAATTTTGGCTCAAACCCGGCTTCCTTCTGCAGCATGCGGAACCAATACCGCTCCCGCCCGAATTCCCGCCTCAAAGCAAGATCCGGCGGTGCCAGGACCCGAATCAATCCTGATCGGCGAATACCCATCGTGCCGTCCCGCACCGTCCACTTGATCCACGCTGCGCCATTCCAGTATTCCCATGCCAGTACGTTGAGTGCGTCGTATGAATCGGCGTTGGAGCCTTGCAGTTCTGCCAAGCTCACAAAAACGCTCATCGAGCGACTCGGAAACCGCACAGGCCCGACAGGTTGCTGCTCTCCCGCCGGCTTGGGTAAAGCAGGTTGGACTGCGGGCAACGTAAAGCCAAAGAAAAGAATCGGAGCAATACCAGTCTCAGCAGGTATGAATGGCGCAAATGCAACATCGGGACTTACGCGCCTCCAGACGAAATCGTTGTTCAGGAGAAGGGCCTTTGGATTGGCTTTCTTGTTCACATTGTAGCGGAGGCTGATCGAATGGATGGAGGGAGGCGCATAGGTCGCCGGCTTAACGGCATATCCGCCTTTTTCAAAATCCGGTTCATAACGCACTTCCTCGCCGTAATCACCGGAAACGATCCTCACGCGTATCCAATAGCTCTTCTGGCCGTGGATCTCGAGCGCGGCAGGCGGCCGAGTGAAACTAAAACTGACTGTGCCGGAGACAGACATCGCCTGTGTTGTATCGAAAAGTCGTGCTTGGCCGGGAACGGATTGTGGTCTGTCAATAATCGTGATGCGAGACGACCTTGTTTCGCCTTTCTTCAACTCGGCGATCCCCAAGTCGGCCCATTCTTTCCCATCCCAGAACTCCCATCGCAATTTCGTGTTGCGTGGAACCACAGGGGGGATCGGAAGATCCGCTGCGGCGCCGGCGGGATTGGTCAACGTAATTTCGCAGGTTACTGTAGCGTCTGGATTGGAAAAAATTTCTTCACTTGCCAGATACAACGTATCCCCGAATTTGGGCTTCTCCCCGAACGGAAAGAAGTCCTTTGTCAGATCCAACTTCAGGCCATTCGAAAATGCCTGATCGACACTCAGGCCCTGACGTTCGAATTCCGTACGAAGGGTCAGGGTCTTCACCGTCGGTAGATGCGCTGAGCGGACCATTCCATCGACTCCGGCAGGATTACGAGTGATTGGAGTCATCAATCGACATCGTAACCAACGATTCCGGACACCGTTGAAAACGACTTCCTCAAACTCGGGTAGGTCCTTGAAGACAACGTGTCCGCTCTTGCTCAATCCTTCGGTTCCGTCAGCGATCGGACTCAATAGAGTTGCGTTTCCTTCCTCGCCCGGCCCCTCCGTACAAATCTCCCACTGAAGCGTCCGCCGATCCAACTTACCTTCACTGCCCCTTTCCAGGACAAATTCCAGATCCATTTGATTGGCCGCCGGCCAGTGGGGGTATAGATCGAATCCGACGTACAGGGTGTGGGGAAGAAGCTTCACCCGCTTTGCAGTCGATGGCGCTACGGAGGAAGCGACGGCGGTGGCAGTCGACGGAGGCAACTGCGGAACGATGGAATCGTATTCTATGTATCGATCGCGATCGGCATCGCGAAGTACAAGCGACTCCAGCTTTGCTGGGACGACGAGAAGTTCACGCTCCGTTTCAAATATTACCGGGTCGCTTTCCCCTTTAGCAGGTGGGGCTGCGACTTGTGTGCCCGCTGGAACGATAGCAAAACCGATATTTTCGGCGCTGGGGTAGAAGGTCACGGGGACCCGAGCCGGCTGCGCCGGTCGATTGGAAACGCCCAGCAGATCGAGGAAGGCTAGAAAGTTCTTTTCAGGCGCTTTGTTCAGCCGGTCTATGGTGATTTCGCAGAAACGCCCGACGATGTTCAATAGCGCCTGGGACGGTTCTTCGCCTGGTTGCAATTCAGGAACGGTCTTCGATAACAGAGTTTGCAACTCTTGCACGATATCGAACGCCTTGCGGTTATCGATTTTTGGCAGGTCAAAACTCATCACAGACCTACTGCGAGATAAAACGGATACACGAGGTTAAAAAAATTATTGGTTGAGCGCACCCGATAATGGATCGTGATCAGCAACACTTCACCGCGATGTCTCACATCGATGATCACGTTCAGCACGTCGATGCGTGGCTCCCATTGAACCAGAGCGTGACGTACTTCATGGACCACCTGTCCAGTGGTAGCCGCATCGTTTACAGCGAACACAAGATTGTGAATTCCGCATCCGAAATCCGGGCGCATCACGCGCTCTCCGGGAGCCGTCGCGAGAATGATCCAGATCGAATGCTGGATGTTTTCTTCAGCCTGAGTCATCTCGATCAAGCGCTCGTTGAACGCTATTGGATACTTCCAGCCCTTACCGAGAAAATCCTCACCGAGCATTTGAGCCCCCGGAGCGGAAGGCATGCGCCGCCAGCAATCGTCGTGATACGGAGCAAGTCCAAGAGATCATTGCCTGTGAGAGTGACACCGGCATCTCTAAAGGGATGTGAGTCGCGGGCTCTATATCGTCTTTGATCTGACCTTGTGTCATATGTCTCTATGCTCTCAGTTAATGTTTACAACAGCGCCCTTAATGGTCATCGGCGCAGATGCCTGCAAAGACATGGTCGCGTTCGCTTGAACCTTGACGTCGGCGTTCGAAGTAATTTCGACGCCGCCATCTGCGTGCAGCTTCAACTTGCCCGTGCAGGTAATCGTGAGGCTATTGTCCGAACTTTTGATCGTGATGCTGTTGCCTCCCGTTTTATCGATGAACTCAACCTTTTCGTCACCGGCGGTATCGTCAAGCCGGATGAGATGCCCGCTCCTCGAATGGATTACCCGAATGTTATTTTTCCCGTCATCATTCGTCGCCGGCGGCTTGTCGACACCGTTCCACAAGGCGCCCAGGACGTAGGGGAACCGAACGTCGCCGTGCTCGAAGGCCACGAGGACTTCATCATTCGGCTCAGGCAGAAAGTAGACTCCCCTTCCCGAACCGGCCATCGGAGCGGCGATTCGCGCCCACCAGCTCTCATGATCATCGGAGAGCCATGGGAACTTGACTCGGACGCGACCCAATTTCTCCGGATCCTTGTTGTTGGTAACGATTCCCACCATGACACCAAAAAATCGGTCCGACTTCGCCGCACTTTTGGGAGCAAGCAGATCGATGAGACTGTGACTCATGAGGTTGCATTCCTTTTTACTTTGAAGCTTGTTTGATAACCGCTGCCGCTTATCGAATGCGTGAGTTCATCAACCAGATAGCTGCCATCGAACCGCGGCCCCAGCCCCTTCAGCTCAACTACGTGTCCTGGCCGCAGGTCTGGTACGCCAATGGTCGCGGCGCTTCCGACAATCAGATTCAGCGCCTTGTTGTTGAAGTCAGCCTTTGCCCGCTGGTCTCCTTCCTCCTGCGTGGTGAAAGGCTCTCGAACGCTGACGGACTTCCGTTCGGTCTGGAAACGGGTACTGAGGGCCTGCGCTCCGGTCTGTGAGCCACCCATAGTCGACGTTTGGTCCGATGGCCCAGCCTTTGAAACAAAGGATTGCTTCGTCATCGAATCGTAGGCACGGTGCTCTACACTCGTGACGGCCTCAAAGAAATTCAACTCCGGGCTGAAGCTCTTCAGCGGCAAAGTGTTCGGATTGGAACCGAAACTTTTCTGGGTTTGGGCCCACAAGAATGTGTATTTCTTGCCTTCGCCTTCTTTTGCCTTCCTGAAGATCAGTTTTTTGTTCTGGACCAACACCTCGAAATGAATACGCCTCGCCCTTTCGCGCAGGAAGTCCAGGTCCGACTGGTTGGGCTGCATGACATAGTCATACTGAATCTGCGTGTCCTCGACTTGCGGTTCCAACTTTGCGTCTGCGGCAATTTGCTCCACAATTTGCTTATCTGTCATTTTCTGGAACGTACGCGTTTTGTTCTCGCCGTGCAGGCGGTGGAGAAGCGTATGGCCTTCGACCGCAAGCGTGGGCGTTCCGCTTTCCGGGAATGTCGCCTTGATCGTCGTAATCTCACCTTCGATCATTTCCTTCAGGTCGTCCACGTACCCCATTTTGATCTTGACCGATTGGCTCTCGCGAAACAGATCTGCATCTTTGGTGTGGGTCCATCGCAAGTTCGGAAACGCGTTCACGATCGTCAAGCTGAAGGTATCCAACGTGTCCGACTTACTGACTACCTGGACCTGCTGGATGTTCATGGATATATCGGCTTGCAATCGTGCACCGTTGACTTCAACGTTGAAAGCCGGTGCGAAGTAATTCGTCACACCCCGTCCTCCGAAATCATTTGATTGCCGGTATCACCAACCTGGCGCCTGGCCGCAATCGGCAGGGATCATCGAGATTGTTTGCATCTGCAATGGGACGCCATTTCCCAGGATCGCCGTACTCCTCCGCCGCGATAATGTCGATCCTGTCTCCGGTCTTGACGACACGAGTCTTCGTGTGGTCGGCCGACTGAGTCGGATTCACCTTAACCAGATGCTCGACATCGATAAATTCCTTGAACGTCACACTCAGCGTGGCTCGTGCGGGAGTGCCATTCGCCAGAAACAGTGTGAACTTGCCGCTGACGTGATCCAGCACCCCGCGGAAATTAAAGTCTCCCCACGCTACGCGGCATATGGGAGGGACGTGTGTTGAAGCGTCGATGTTCAAGAGGTCATAGACCTTGTCCGTGTGGGTGCGGACATCGGATCGCTCTTCATACGTATCGAAGAAAAGCTCCATCGAAAGCGTGCGAGTATTGCCATGTACGAACTGAAGGATAGGAGCTGAAAGGCCCGGTACTGCCGCTTCGGCAATCTGATTCGACTTATCGATGCCGTATTGCGTCGGATTAAACAAGACGTTGAATGCCGACTTTCCTTCCGGCTGAATTGAGACAACCTGACGTTCCATTTTCTATATCCCTCTTCGCTGACGCTCGCTGGCCAGCCGTTGCACTAGCAGGTCGTAGACGCGATCTGCCAAACCGGACAAGTCCGGGGCAGGCGTTGTCGTGTTGTGCCCCGCCTGCAGTTGCGTTAGCTCGGGCAGAGCTTCCGGGCTCTGGGTACCCGCCATGGATCCCGTGATGGATGGTGCCGGCAGACGTTGAATGCGTGCCAGGTTTGGTAGAAGCCCATCGGAAGGGACGCCGGAATGCCACGCTGGACCCTGCGCTACTCCAGGCGGTCGCTGCGCCGCTCGATGGGCGCTGAAAACCCGTTCCACGCCGATGGGTCTGCCCTGTAAATCTCGTTGCGACGTCTCGCCTGCTCCCATCGAGCGCGACCGCGATACAAGCGGCAAAGCCGCTACAGGCTGACTCACCACCAAGCTTGAGGATTCTGACCGCGACGCATCCAACGTTTGCCCGGCATGCACTCGGGCGAGGAGTCCGGCTGTACCGATATTCACCGGGTCAAGGATAGAGACACCCCCAGCTACAAGTGTTCTTTCGGAGGAATACTCGCCTGAATAACGGTCGCTACTTTCCTGCAAACTCCGGCCAGCAACGGTGTCTTGCACAGCGCCCTCGTTCTGTCCAGAATCAGAATCGGGTAGCCGACTCAGGGAAACCTGCTCTTCAGTGGCACCTGCGTCATCACTTCTGGATACTTCCTTTGCAGTGCGCTCGGGAACGCGACGTGAAGGATGAACAACAAGAGGTGCGTTGCTCTTTGGCTGGGAAAGCGTAACGATCGATTCAAATGCGGCGACAACCGCGCTGTCCTGATATCTATGAAGCAAAGCCGCGCCAAAAGGCGAGACTAGAGACGGTTGGCGAACATTTCCTGCTTTCAGTGACAACCATCCACCCTGGCTCTGGTACTCGCCGGGCAGTTTTTCTCCCGCCAGATTCCGTGTGGTGTCGCCTCCGCTGTCGCTCAAGTCAGCGGACAGATCACTGGAGGGAGAGCCGTCATGTACAGGAAAAGACCCTTTCGCCGAATCTTTGGTGGAACCCGGAACGGGTGTTACCCGGGAGGCCTGAAGTGTCGACGGGGAGTGAGACACGTGCGTTGGCAAACGGCCGGGGTTTACCACGTTCGGGCGTTCATCACGGCGCATGGGCATCGCGGGGATCGCCGCATCGTTCCTTGCGAAAGAAACGTCCGCAACGGATTCCAGGGAAGCACCGTGACTAGCGTTCGGCGTCTCGGCGTAAGTATTGTCTTGGCCGGACAGGTCGCGACTGGCTTCGACTGATGGGGCGGACGTCGGCGTACCCGCTCGAGCGACGATTGATGGCTGAAACGTATGCGCGGATGGATTGGAAGAATATTTCTCAGCGATTCCTTCTCCAAACTTTCTCGTTGTTTCGTAGCTTGGCCCTAATTGGTGCGGCAGCGCAGGCGGAGTCTCTTTCGATCCCGAACTTTTTCTTCGCGCAAGTATGGGACGCTGGATCAATGGCACGGGAGAGGTCGGATCAAATTTCCCCGCCAGGTTGACGCCAAACGCTTCGCCCTGCCGTGCTACTGCGATAGAAGTGGGAGGTTTTATGGGACGCGCAACAGCAGTCGTTGAGACATTGTCGCGATGCGACGAGGTACTGTCGTCAACGTTGGAGGGCCGTTGCAACTCTCCGTTTTCAGACTGCGACGTGTCGTGTAAAGACCCCGCCGCGGCGCCGGACACGTCCGCCTCTACCCTTTCCTCCGGCGTAGCCACTCCCATATCCTGCTCCGAAGGCGCCGAGTCCAAAGCCTTGCGATGCGCAGTCTGAGCCGCTGAAGGGGCCAATCCATGCTGCTCCGACGGCGTTGAATCGGAAGCCCTACGACGCGCAATCTCAGCCGCCCGCGGGACCAATCCATCATGCTGCTCCGGCGCCGACGTAAGATCACCGAAGGAATCCCCGGCTAGATTGTGATGCATTTCCGGCTGCGGATTGTTCAGGTGTCGCGCTCGCTGAATTGAAGACCCAGACGACACCGAGTTCGAATCGGTGTGAATCTCAGCCGCTTCTGGGGCTGAGGCGGTGGTGCCCTCCAACGAAATTGGTATGGTAGGAATAAGGCTATCGGGCGGCGTGGCGGTCCGCTCGATTCGGCCAGGGGTTAAGCCCTGTTTATCGACAAAGCGTCTCCGCCTGAATAAGTCCCAGGTAAACGCATGGCGCATCAGAAGTGCCGCCGATGCGGGTGGCCTTCCAATCGCCCACCGCCGTTGAATCTGCCTCAGGAGTGGCAGCCGGTCGAAGGAAAAGAAGGATGCCTGCGCCCCGATGTCAAATCCTGCTGCGACAAGATTCGAGGCGGGGCGGTATCGTTGGTAGATCCCAGCCCCAAGATCAACCTCTCCTAAGCTTGACCGCGATTCGCCGCGCTGGTACGGCTCTGATTGTTTTGGATCGTCCGGCATAGCACCTTCAACTCAGTCCGGGCTATCTAGGCGCGAGTCCGTCGTGCGCAAGTTCCAACGTTTCGACAGCAACTTCGGATGTCGAGCTTTTTAAACCCGGGCCGGCCCACTTCACGGGATAAGCCTTTTGAAAGTTCCAGCGCTTTTTCTCCTCGCCAGCGCTGTTCATCAATATGACGGAAACATTTTTCCGTACGATCTTTCCTTGCATGACGTCGCAATACCAGGACCACAGGGTGGTCGTATCGGTCATTCCTCGTTTCAGAGTCAGGTTCGACGGATAACGCGCTGGGCCGGCGCGCTTGTGGATATATTCGTTGACGCCGCCTTCGCGATAGTCCTGCACTTCTATTTCCGCTTGCAGTCCGGATACCTCGTTGAACCCACCAGCAACGAGTCCTTCGATCTCCACTGCGAAATTGAAAGTGAGATACGGATCTTTACGTTCACCCGTGGCCATTAACTAGGACTCCACCTTCGCCGATTCGTTGAGCTCCTGGTTGATTCTGGAAATCTCGGCTACCCACCGTTGCCGCTCGCGATGATCCAATCCCATGATTTGTTCGCGCGGCCAGTGCAGGTAATAAGCGATAAAAGCTATCTCCTCGAACAACGCGTCCGAAGGGTAGCCGATCATTCCCCCGAGGCATTCATCTCCACTTCGAACTTCGCCTCGCAATGCGGGCACATCACACCCAAACGGCTATGACCGTTCTCATTGATACGCCTGTAGAAATCCTGCAGAAATGCAAGATCCGCAGAGAAGAGACCTTCAATCACCTTTGGATTGATGTGCGTGAGATCACCCAGCTTTGTAATCACCCTTGATAACAGAATGATTACGAGATAGCTGGGGTTCGTCTGCACGCGCGGGTCTTTCATAGGCGCGACTTCATCAAAAGCGGTCGAGAGCTTCATGACGCCGTCGCGGTGAACGCTGCCGTCGGAATCGACGTAACCGCGAGGCAACGTAAAGGGAAATTCGGTCTGCATACCTACGCCTTCGTGAGACCCTCATGAACGATTTCCAGAGTCTCGACCGCGATTTCATTTGATGTTGCGTTAAAGCTTGGCCCCGTCCACTTGGTGGGCCATCCATTGACGAAGTTCCAGCGCAGCTTCTCCTCACCGGTCTCATCCATGAGGACGATGGATCCGTTCTTGCGGACGTTCTCCATCTTTCCTTCGATCACCTGCTTACGCCAGTCCCAGAGGGAATGATCGTCGGTAATGCCTGACTTGAGCGTGATATTGGAATGCTTGTTCAGGCCACTCAGTTTGCGTACGATGTTCCCTTTCTCATTCCCTTCACGATAGTCAACGGAGTCCGTCGATGCATCCAGGCCGGAGCATTCTCTGAATCCGGCCTTGTTGATTGAATCGATCTCCAATCTGAAGTTGTATCCACGAAAAGGGTCTTTTCTGTCTCCAGTCGCCATGGTCTAGTTCCTCCTAGGTTATTCGGGTCGGGTTGGGCCCAGAATGCTGACGCCGCTCGCTCCGTGAATGAGGCGAACAATCACGAACTCAAATGGGACCATCGGAGCCAGGCCAATCTCGGTCACCACTTGATTTGTGTCACGAAGTTCTGGCGGGTTAGTCTCGGCATTACACTTGACGTAGAAAGCTTCCTGCGGCGTATCGCCTTTTAGCGCTCCCGCAAGATACAGATCCATAAAATAGGTTTTGAGTTCCCGTTCGATTCGCGCCCATAGACTAAAATTATTCTGCTCAAACGTAACGTCACGCATGTGCCAGTTGATCCAACGGACAGCAGTCAAAAATAAACGTCGCACATTGACGTAGGTCCAGCCGGGTTGTCCGCTGAGGGTGCGCGCGCCCCAAATGCGGATGCCACGCCCGGGAAAGGATCTCAAGCAGTTGACACGTCTGGGATTCAGATAGTCCTGATCATCATTTGACAGGTTGCGTTCCAGGCCAACCACTCCTTCCACGATCTCATTTGCCGGCGCCTTGTGAACGCCCCGCGTTTGATCGGTACGCGAGTAAACTCCGGCAACGTGGCCACAGGGAGGAACCAGCGTCAGTTCTCCATGGAAGTCGTGCACCTTGACCCATGGGTAGTAGAGCGCGCCGTTCGCTCCGTCGATCGAACTCCACTGTTCCCAAACGTTGTCACTCCCATCTCCGCGTCGAGAATCCAGAATGGCAAAGCGGTCGCCAACAGTTTCGCAGTGCTTGACGACCACTTGTTGCAGCTTGAAAGCCGCATCCCTTGACGGAATGCTGGTAAGGTCCGGAGCGCAAACCAGATCGATCGTCTCGAGCGCGCCGATGAGATCCAATCCGCGCTTCAGTTCAGACTCCGTCGTTGCTTTCAGAGGCACGACGTAGCAACCCTTACCGCCGTTCTCAAAGAAACCTCGTACCGCATAAGCGAGGTCGCAATGTGGCACCCGCTGGTCAAAGTGTTTTTCGACTTGAGCCCAGAGCGTTAGCATCACGGCCTTGTCCTTGAATGCCGAGTCGCGTGGCAAAGGGACCACGCCAAGAAACGCCGGGACCCCGGTAGTGAATAGTGTCCGGGTGGGTAGCCTGAATTCATCTTCCCGATAGACACCAGGAGCCTTTCGGTCAAAATAGTCTTCGCGCCCTAGGGTTTTGTCGATCTCGGACATACGCACCAATCGAGACTGGGGCTATTTGCCCTGGGGCCCAGCCCACTGAGAAATCCGGAAGATTACAAATTCCGCCGGTTTTACAATCGCTACTCCGATCTCCGTCGTAACGCGCCCGAGATCTCTTTCCTCCGGAGGGTTGGTTTCATCGTCGCACTTCACGTAAAACGCTTCCGCGGGGGTGCTGCCGAACAACGCCCCTGCACGCCAGACTGTCGTCAGGAAGGCAGTTACGTTTCGGACGATCTTCGCCCACAATGTCCGATCGTTGGGCTCGAAGACTACCCACTGCGTTCCCTCGTCGATGGACTCCCTGAGAAACAGGAGGGTTCGCCGCACGTTGATGTACTTCAGATCTGTGTTGAAATCACCACCGACCGTGCGCGCACCCCAGACGACGATCCTGTTGTTCATTTCTCGGATGCAATTCACGCCGGACGGATTGAGACCATCCTGTATGGCTTTGCTGATTTGGTACTCCACGCTGAGGGCCCCTCGAACAACTTCATTCGCCGGCGCCTTGTGAACACCGCGCTCGTTGTCGACGCGTGCATAGATACCTGCGATGTGCCCGCTTGGCGGCACTGCAATTTCGCCATCGCCCTTAGGGTCTTGCAGTTTCGTCGGGAGGTCGAAGACTTTAATCCAGGGGAAGTAGATTGCGGCGAAGTCTGTGTTTCGCACCGGAGCAGAATTGATCCCATCAACGGTGAGTATTTTCGGTTTCTGAGGTACATCGAGAATCGCAAACCGGTCCTGCATTTTCGTACAGTGGTCCACAACCATTTGTTGGACCGCCGGAACAGTAATGCCGGGCGCAGCAACGAGAGCTATTTCATCAATGGCTTCCAGATGCGAGAAAGCGTCAGCGGAGAGATCAGCCTCACTGGCGTAGCGGACCACGTAACACCGTGTGCCGCCGTTATTGAAAAAACCGTAGACGGCGTGCGCTAACACGTTGGCAGTCGATAATAGGGTTGTCGGCGCTGACCCTGCAGGTGACGCTGGTGTCGGCGCTGCCTGCGCAGGCGGCGCTGGGGGTATTGAGAATCCGCCGAACGACCTTGTAAAATCGGTAAAATTTGTGCACAACACCGGGGTATCAGCTTCTGCGTGTGTTTCGACGAACGCCCTCCGCCTCTCGGCGGACGCTCTCGGCCCCTCAGCGTCTGCGACGGCTGTCGACAGTTCCTCTGTCCTCTTTTCCTCTTTGTTCTCGGCCAAAGCTTTCTTCTTGGCCGCCAAATCATCGGAGGCGGTCTTTAACGCTGCGGATGCGTCCTTTAACGCTTGTGCCCTCTCCTCGGGCTTGTTTATGAACTTGAATTCATCCACAAGAGACGGCTGGTTGTTGTCATTCACTTCCTTGGTTGGATCGTATTTGGGATTCTCCCTGGGAATCCGGATAGCGTCAAAAATACCTATGAAACAAGCTGTGCTGGTGCTGACGCCGGCGATGGGCTTAACAGCCGATGGCACTTCTTCAACGTACACACCGGGTGACAAATACTGAGGCATGTTAGTCTCCTTTTGATTGAGATATCGATTGTGTAAATTGGTCGGCGACGATAAAACTCTCGCCATGATCAGCGCGTGAATTATTGCTGAAGGTTTCGGGACGCCGCAAAACTTCGGCAAGCTCAGTGCAACCTCTCATGCTCGCCTTCCGCGTCGAAACCGCATCTTTTCTACCGAACGCTCTGCAGAAGGCTGCACGGACGGAGATACCTCACCGCTCGTGGGCTGCTTTTCCGGCTCTTTCGGTTCTTCCTTAACTTTGGCGACCTCTGCACCTTCGGCCGCCGCGGGTGCGGGCTCGTCGTCTTCATCGTCGGGGAGCGATTGAGGCACCTCCTCTTCAGGGTCAGGTGGTTTTCGAGGTTTCTTAGGTCGATCGGATGGCTTGTCGGGATTTTGACTCATCGCATTTTCACTCCTGAATTGCCTCTAATGATTCAGAAAAAGTCATGGTTCTCCCACTCTCCGCACAAAGTCCGTCTTTATGTCTCTCGAGCGAGAGTGACGTTGACTGTTTGCACTTCGCCCGGCTCCTTAATCGTGATGGCCTGCGACGCGGAGCGGTACCCCTGAGCAACAATGACGACCGTGCGATTTCCCGGCTCGATTCCGGCCAGCAAATACTGTCCGCGCGCATCACTGAAAGCGCGCTCGCCACTGCCTTTCACTCGAACTTCGGCCATCACTACACCCGCTTTCTGCCCTGTGGCTGTGATTTTTCCGCTGACGGCCGTCGGCTGCAGGGGAAAAGCTACAAAGCTCGGCTTGAGGGCTCCACTGTCATCGCGCGCGACAACGGTTGTCTGGCGAACTACTCCGTATCTCTTGCCGAACCGTGGAGCAGCCGCGGCCAGGGTGTATTTGCCATCAGGCAAGTCGAGAAAATAGAAAAGGCCGTCGGGCCGAGTGCGCGTCCTCCCCAGTCCGGCGCCCTGCGGAGCCGCACCGTTAGCGAATCGCTTCAGCGCGCCTTTCAGCTTCTCCTTGAAAGTAGCCGGCATTTCCGTAATGACGACCTCAGCGTCGCCGATGGGCTGATTACGCTGAGCGTCAGTGACGCGACCACTGATCGCAACTTGATGCCGAGCGACTTCCCACCAGATCATCGCGTCGCCTCCTTGACGTCACCAAGTCGCAGTGTCTTGGCAGCCACCGGCAGTTCGGTGTCGACACTTCTGTCGGCCGAGATGCCGATCGTCACGGTATAGTTCAAAGCAGCCTTCGGCTTGCCACCGAGGGCCTGCCAGAACTCGGCCACGCTCTGCAAGCGGCCGGGCTGCAATGTGCTGGATGGCAGCGGTGGTTCCTGCCCCCGCAGGTTTCCCTGCAGCAACACATCGGGAATCGTGGGATGGCGGAGCAGGACCTTCATCACTTCGCTGAGTAACCGATGCTCATCGAGAGCTCGCGTCGTAGAACTCTCGCTGGACCACGCCGTGATCAGGTACGAGCAATCGATACGAACCGGCGAGCGCCTTTTTGTTGCCGTGCCATCATCGAGCCGATCATAAATCCACTCGCTACTGCGCAATTCGCGGTTCTCGCGGACGTCGTAGAGAAACAGATCGACGGCCGGGAGTGTGACCGATGCCGGGGGAAACTCACTATCCGGAGCAGCAAAACTGATGGCGACCTGGCCCACTAACCCCGAAGAGAGTTCACGCCTTAAAAGTTCTTCCACCGTCCGGTCCAGGTCGTCAATCATGCCGATGTCCCCTGAGCTTCCGGGGAAACCTCGCAGTTGGGCCAATCCGCCCGATTGATATTGGGGTTAACAATCCTGCGCTCGAAGTCGATCCATATGCGTTTGTCGTTGCGACAATCGTAAGCCCGGCACGCCAGCGGCCTGTTTGCCCGAATCGTGCAATGGCAAGTACCCTGTTCGATATGAGAACAGTAACCCTCCTTGTCGTGTGCGATCAGGTACGGACGGCCCAAATCCCATCGAACAATTCCTTCGTGCACATCCTGCCGGGACAGAGCAAACCGCAGCCGGCAGCATGTGGCATGACATAAGTGAATACGATTCTCGCAGTCGATGTGGGCTTCGCCCTTGAAGGTGTACTTATCTTCATCGGGATCCTGCAGCATTACTCCAAGACCCTTTTCCTCGAGTTGGGCGACTAACCGCTCACCGACTTCCTTCTTCCGTTTGTCGAGCTCCTCAACGGAAATGAGTCCCTGCTCGCTCAGGAGTTCAATCAGTGCGTAGAGGAAAGCCGACGTTTCAAGCGTCTTGTTTGTCCCCTGACTCAAACGCACGTGCGTATAAAACAGGCCGTCAGCCACTTGTCGACGGAGATCTTCTGGCGGCTGAGTACTACCGTTCACCTGAGATCGTTCATCCTCGTGCCGGCTGTTACTCATTCGTCATCTCTCAGGGGGCGAAATGATCCAAAGGTTTTCTGGTACTGACTAAGAGACTCGCTCAAGACCTTCATCAACTCTTTCGCATAAGAGGGACTCGTTATGATCCGAGTATGAAATTGCGGGTCCTTTGCTTCGGAGTACTTCTGCCCAAAATCGATCAAGAACTCGAATTCGTTGTGGCCGACCTGAAAGTAGTTGGCATACTTTCCCTCGATTTCAGCCCTTGCGCCCGTGTCCTCCTTAGATTCTTCAGGCACCAATCCTCCTCCGCCGTTTCCGCCTTTGATCACACTCTCAAATTCAAGCGCCCCACGAGCAGCTCGATGGGAACGGCTGTTTGCACTTGAAAGGCCAAGCGGATTTGGCGCGCCGGTTTTTGAGTTACGTCATGGATCCAAAGAACTTCTTGATACTGAAGCGTGGTGATCCAACCGCCTCGCACTTGGGTTCTGTAACCACGCAGTGATACAGAAAGCTATCAGCTGGAACCACAGAGAAGCAGCAGAGTGATTCACAAGACGTCTTTTTTGATTGAAGTCTTGGATTACCAAGGTGTGCAGCATGAAGGCTTTCTTTCCGAGAGAAAGTCTCAAGGTGTCACAAGGGTTCTTGGTTGGGTGTAACTCTGTGGCAAAGAAGTTACAGGAGGGGCATACTCAGCTGGCCGAGGAGTTGACGCGCAGGCGTTGTCCTGCAGCGTGAGGAGGGTCTAATGGCATTTCTTCGCATTCAGGCGACTCGTCTGCCGAAGCATTCCAACAAGGCGGGAACTCAGGGCCGACTGACGCTACCAGGCAAGATCACGACGAAGAAACAGTTACCGGACCTAAGCCCTCGCCAGGCAGCCATTCTTCAAATGCAACAGACACATGGCAATGCCACCGTAATGCGCATGATGATGAAGGGTTCCTTGGCTCGGCCGCACCGAAACAGGGATCTATCCGTCGTGCAGCAAACTGGCGAACCGCAAGCCATCCAGCGCACCATGGGAGACGATCACGATCTCCGTTCCCCGCGGTTCGCCGGTGATCAGCGCCTTGAGGCATGTTTTGACGATGAAGCCCGCCTTACTCAGGGGGCCCGCGGCGCGTCGGTCCAGAAGGTACAGCAGTCGCTGATCGATCTCGGCTTTGACCTTGGGCCTGAGGGGGCCGATGGCAACTATGGGCAGATGACCTGGAATGCTGTGAAGCGTTTCAAGGCCCATGAACAGCTTGGTTTTGAAACCATGGGCGACGTCGGTCCCGGCACGATGAAGCGTCTGGATGAATTGTTTCCCCCGCCTCCTTCGAACGTCGACTTTGGAGAAGAAAATGACGGACTGTCCTGCCCAACTGATGTCGATATCGTGACCGCCCTGGAAGCCCGGCCCGCCAGCATCAATGCGCTTGTCACGACCGAGAGGATCGTGGCTGCGTCCGCGCCTGTCGGCGTAGCAGCCCCACATATCGGGATCCCCGAAGCGGTCCGTCGGTTTAAGGCAAAGGTCAATGTTTCGGGCGTCGCCGAGCCCCTGAATGTCAGCCAGAAAGGTCAATTTTTCTGGGGGAGACAACTCGGAATCTCGGTGGAAGCCGAAATCAACCGGATGGCCGCTGACGCCAGTGCGGCGGCTTTTGTGACGAAGGCGAGAGCTGCGTTTGCCAGAATAATGAACTTCCAGGATGGAACTGCGCTCGTCAACGAGCTCAGAGCGATTGCGGCGACAAGTAGATCGCCAGAAAAACCTGCGATGCAGGCCCTGGTTCGGAGTCAGAGCCTCGGCGGAGGAGGACTCGAAAATGTTCTCTGGACCGCGCTTAACAGAGATCCGACGGATTCCCTCCCAAACCTTGTGCCATTCCGTTCCCTCACCACGCTCCAAAGCCTTCGCAGTTTCGACAAGGCAGGGTGTGGCAGCCACGCTTTCCAGATTGCGCAGCGGCTCAAGAAAAAGGGAGGAATCACCCCAGCCGATCCCAAGGTCCCATCCGTTGGAATAAGTCTGGTAGGCGATACCCTCATCCGTGACCGGCGCCCGATGGGCAGTCCCGCGAGTACGACGGAGCCGGGAGCGACAGCGGCAGTGGATCCAAGCAGCAGTTTCCATTTGGGTGATTTCTTCAGCCAGAAGGGCGCGGCCTCGGCAGTGGCGCAGATGCAGCGCGCCCTTGACGCCGGTCAGTTAATCCATGCCAGGGTAATGAGCGGAGTCGGCGCGGGAACTGACCCGGATGTCCGTGCTGATCGAAGCGCCAGGAGAATTTCGCTGGGCATTCCACCCCCTGAAGAGCATTCGTTGCTTGTCATCGGCTTTGACGGCAGCCAGTTCGTGTTCCATGACCCCGACGCGGCGGTGTCGCACTCGCCGGAGAACGGCTTCGGCTCCTTGTTTCTAAGCGATGGCCGTCTGAGCACCGCGCCAACTCCCGGAGAGATGCCTGTCGATTCCCACGGGGTGCACCGTCGCGGCGACAAGCGTTATCAGGTCATCAGTCTCACGACAATGTAGTGCGGGGTACACATCGTTGAGTCCAGAGCGTAGATTCTTCCAGTATGAATTCTTCGTTTTTAGGGAAGTTCAAGCCGGGGTGCAGGCGTGGATGTCGCTCGATCATGCATAAGGAGCTTATGGTATCGGGGCACGCAGAATTTTGGAGCGAAAGACCTTTTTCCAGACCGAAGTGCTTTCAAGTGGATACAAGAGAATGCAATCATGCTCGGCAAAAGTCGCGGAAGTGTCACACGAGAGATGGAAAGTTGATGTAACGCCGCCAAACGGATGTTACACAGCTTCGCCTTCGCAACATCCAAAACTGACGCGCATAGGGTTAGTACAAGGTGGGCGGTAGCTAGCTTAGCTAGGTGAGAGAGGCCAGACTCACTTTAGTCTCGGTCTGCGAACCGTCCTCATTGTCCCGTATGAATCCGTGATACCACGGTATCAGAATGCCTTGTCGGCGCCCTAGTCTAAGGACCTCCCAAACTGGGGGAAATTCACTGATCTTAGTCTCCACTATCGCTTCCCAATATGGGGCAAAACTGCCGTCTTCTCGCTCAATCACTCGATTCTGACCATCATTCCAGAAGGTTTCACGAATCACCCGTTCTGCCTTCTGCGCTTTGTCTGAAAGAGTCAGCTTGGTCATGCGGACAGTTCGAACATCGACGTTTAGATAATGGATGGCATGATTGTGCTTCGGTACGGCGCCAAATCTCACCGGTTCCCCCGGCAGCAGGTCGAAAAATTCTTCCGGTTCAATCTCAAGACGTTTCCACGTTTCATCATTCACAAGCTGGTACTCAATGGTTATGCGTATATCGGAGATGGTATCCATCAACTGCCTCCCCTTTTACCTAAGTCCCGGCCTTCGAATGCTTTCATGATCTGTCGATGAGTTCCCGGATCCAACGTACCCGCATTTTTCATCGCGTCCAGTTCAGCTGGCGTTTTCTGAAGCAACTCCTCAATGTTAACACCTTCGAGATTGGGGTTTGTCCTCAGATCCCGTAGTTGACCCTTGCCTTCCAGCTGCTTGGCAACAGAGACATTCGGATCGATGGTGGGCTGCGGGGGGGCCACGTCTGCCGGTTCCGGCAGTTTGCCCGGGGGCTCTTGTAACGGCCCTTGCGGTAGCTGGTCCTCAACGATATCCAGCCTGCCCTCCGCAGAATCGAGTTCAGGTTTTACCAGTCCATCCAGTTCTTCCGGTGTCGCTCCCTTTGCGACTGCATCGGCGTCCTTGAGTTGGCCCCTGATCTGTTCGACCTCATTCTTCAAAGTTCGTTTGTTTGGATTAGCGTCCGGCAACATCTCGTCTATCCTGCGCAGCGCCTCGAACGCACGTTGTTTTAAGTCTTTGAGCCGGCTTACGATCCGTGAAGCAGGGCTGTCCGATTTGGGAGGTTCGCCTTCTGGCGACTCAGGATTTAGTTTCTTCTGACGCGCATCTGCCAATTCCTTTTGAAGTTGCTCAATTTTCTCGGCTTTGATAGCCGGATCCACCTCGGCTTTAGCGACGTCGAGTTTCTGTTGCAGGTCGGGGTTTTCTTTCAGTTCGTCGGCGAAATTGAAGTGCAGTTCTTCACATGTGGTGCAGATGAAGATCCGGCCGTCTTCGAGAACCTTGATCTTGTGGCCGTCCGCGGTCGTCCGCTCGGCGGCCACACCTTTCTGGGAGTCTGCCTCGGGCACTGTGTCATCGCCGGTTTTGCTTTCGGGCGCATTCTCTTCAGGCTTGATCTCGGGGGCTTCTCCCGCCTTGGCCTCGCCCTCGACCTTGACGTTGATCTCCGGCGCCTTTTCGCCCTTGAATAGTCCGGCGACTGCCTCCCAGATCGATTTCGCAAGCTTCGCCGCGAGTTCGCCCAGCAGTAGCAGCGCAACCGTGATCGCGATAGTCAGGGTGCTGCCGCCAATTTTGCCGTAATCCTCTTCATCTTCCTCGGATGTGTCGTTCCCGATCGCCAGGTCCGCCACGGACTTGACGATGACCGCTGCTTCGGTTGCAATCAGCGCAGCGACGAGCGCCTCGCCTACTTCCCCGGCGAATGCTGCTCCAGCGAGCGCTCCGGGTATCGCTCCGGCCCCGCCGAAGAACGCGCCGATGATTGCGCCGATGAGGACCGAAGCGATGAAGAACCAGCCGTAGAGATTGCCAAGGATGCTGTTGACCTTTTGGCCGATCGTGAGAACACTGTCCAACGCCTTGCCGACCTTGAAATCGGAGATGGCTGACCAGGCGGCCTTGATCTCTTTCCAGATGTCCTTCAGATCGCCCCAGACTGCCGGCCACGGCCAGAGGAGGTTCCAGCCAACTTTTTTTAGCTCATCCCACCAGTGATCCTTCAGGTGGGAAAGCCCTTTGCCAAGGTGACGGATGATCCCCTTGATGTGGGTCCCTGCAGAAACATGCCGCTTGGCGGGAGCCGCCGTCGAAGGGGCAGGCTGCCGCTGGATCGCAATAGCCGGCGCCGGAGCAGCCGCGGCCGGAGCGCCTGCTGCGGGTGTAACCTCCACGTCGCCGCCGAGCAGGCCGGAAAATTCCTCAAGCTTGGCCATCGCCTGTGCAGGCACTGCCGCGACCATCGCTCCAACGGAAGTCTTGATTCCTTCGATAACCGTATCGGGGTCGTCCTGGACTTTCTGGGCGCCCTCCAGGAAGGGTCCAAACTTCTGCAGCAGATCCAGAAGTTTTTCGAGGGCCTCCATTGCCTCAAACGGGAGCTTCGCGAGGAACTCAAGGATGTCCAGAACCGCGTTGAACGCGGCCTGCAACACCGATAGGGCCGCATCAAGCGCCGCGCCTACAAAGTCCAGAATCGCATCGGTCGCAGTCTTCAACGCTTCTGCAGCTTGATTCACCGCCTCCGCCGCTTGATTAACCTTTTTGTCGATCCATGCGCGGGCCTTGGCAGCAAGTTCGGGGAACGCCGCGAGGGCGAAGGTGACGAGGCCTTTGACAAACTCTCCAAACTCCTTGATGAAACCGATCACCGCGTCCCGCGCTGCATCGATCAGTCCGCGGACGACGCTCTTGGCTGTATCGATGATTGTTTTGACAGCGGCGCGAAGTTCATCAAAAATGCTGTTGATTGCGCCTTTGATCGTGTCAAAGGCGTCGGAAATGGCGCCCTTGACGCTCTGCCACCAACTCTTCGGCTTGTTTTGGGCTTCCTGCTTCTTCTGGGCCGCCTTGGTCTCTGCTTCGATTCTCGCCTTTTCAGCTTTGGTCTCAGCCGCGGTCAACTCTTCGTCGGCGCGCGTCTCCGATGTCTGAACCTTGGTCTGAATTTTCTGGTCTATTTCCTCCTGTTTTGCCGTCGACTTGGCTGCATACCCTTCCTGAACCTTGCGATTCTCACTCCGCCATTCCTCACGTTTGGCAGCTACCTCACTTTGGGCTTGCGTACGAAGATTCTTTTGCTGGGCCTGGGCTTGCGCCGTTCCTTCAGCAATCCGCTTTTCACCATCCTCACGGACCTGCTTGGACTGCTTTTCGTACGTCTCCTGATCCTGATGATGCTTGTCGACCTGTTCCTTTACCTTGGCGCTCAATGCCGGAGTGGAGCGTTGATCAAACTCTGCCCGGGCGTCGGCAGGTAGCGCAGGTGGATTTGGGGAAGGAGTCCCTTTGGTCCGGCCCGGCGCGGAAGGCTTGGTGGACGGCCGCATCCTCTCCGTGGGCAACGTGGGATAGATGTCGTGTTCGCCAAAGTCTTGCGTGGTGGCAGCATCGCTTTCCGAATGGCGCGCCGCGACTTCCGCGTCGGTGGTCTTCCGGTACTCGGCGTCTTGTTCTGGATTGGCCGCACCGCCGAGGTCTACCCTTGAACGCTCCCCGGCAGAGGTGGAGAGACCGGAGTCTCTAACCGGTAAGCTGGATACAAAATTGCTGACTTTGTTTACAAGCCAGTCCCACCAACTATCTCCCGAATCCTCCGCGGGTTCCGGAGCGGCAGTAGAAACCCGGCTCGCCGGAAGGGGTCCGGACGCGACGACCGAAGAAGCGCCGGATGCCGCGTTCGCGGGACCGGCACTGGAAACCATCGGGGTAGGAACCTGTCCGGCGGCCACTGTTGTCGCCGGAGGCTCCTTACTTCGCGGTTTTGCTGGTAGTCCGGTCGGTTGTTCGATTTGCGGGAAGCTTGATTCAAGCTCCGACTTCTCGTGCGCTTGAATTCCGGGTGCAGCTGCAGCAGCCTGACTTAACGCTTCTCCGAATGAGCTGGCGGGAACGCCGGCCAGTGATGTGAGCACGGCTTCCGTACTACTGGTGTCCACTGAACTTGCTGCCGGCGCCGCTTTGGTTCCGGCGCGGCCGCCGCCGGAAGGCGCATCCGCGCCGGCATCGCTACCGGTCCGAGGCGGCGCGTTCGGTGCGGGCGGCGTTACGGACGGCCGCGCGCCGTTGGCTGCGGGCTCTCCTGGCGCGTCTGGGCCTGAGGATGCTGAAGATCCACGGGGCGACGTGCCGTTTCCGGTAGGGTTAACCGAAACACCCGGACTGTCGGGAGGCGGTGGGGCTGCGGCAGGAGCGGATCTATCCCCGGCATGATCTTCCCTGCCGCTCGAACGCTCAGGGGATTCCTGTGGTTCCGGTTCGCTCCGCAGTGAGGCAACGACTCTCTGTAAATGAGTATTGCCTTGAAAGCGCCCGATGTGGCTGGCGATCGAGCGCCGCTGTGCGGCCTTCAGCCGTTTATCACCCAGACGGCTGGCTTGAACCTCAATGGAAACGCCCGCGGCGCCGGCAATCAACTCACTTCCTGAAGCCCGCGAGTCAACCGAAGCGGAACCCGGTTCGTGACTCTCTGTTGTTGCTCCGTACTGATTCTTCGCTTCAGTACGCGCTTCTAATTCCTTGACCTGGACCGTCATCAGTTGCTCTTCGAGCCGAATACCAGCTTGGTTTCTCTCTACAAGCCGCCACACCCATGGAAATCAGACGCGCAACGTGCGACAGGTTTCAAGTCAGTTCCTTCCGGGCTTGGATGCCAGCTGCCGCAATCGTTCCTTGCGCTCGTTTGTCAACTGGGACTCCCCCAGCAGCTTCTCGAGTTCCTGTTGGTCCGCTGAAGCGGTGTATGTTTCGGCCAGTAGCTTTTCAACGTTGGCCATGGCACGCTCATCGATGCGCCGGAGTTGCAGCTGGATGTTGAACCGCTCTTCATTGTCCTTGCTGTCCTTCAGCGCCTGCAAGTAGCGGGCTCGCTCTGCCGGGTCGGTAATTAATGACGGATCGACTTCCCCGGAAGGATAGACCACTCCACGGTAAGACGACGGCGGCGGAACTCCTTTCGCGGGCAGATCTTTTGGATTCCACTGTGCATCAACGTTCCGATCCAGTGCTTCGAAGAATCGCAGCCAGTGGGTCAGACCGAGTTTACGAGCTGACTTGTCCACGAATGGTACGTCCTTAAGGCTTGCCTCAATTGTTTCCAGCGCCTCTTGTACTAACGCGGGCTGTCGTTCCTTCTCAAAAGCGCCAAACTTCTCGGCCACTTGTTTATCTGTGATGTCCATTTGAGGTTCAATTTCCCTTTTACTCGAATTACAACCGAGAACTGTGACTAGACATAAACTGGGCAGAACAATCGTCAACTTCATCGCCGTCAGGGGCATCCCGGATTGATGACCTGCCCCGCGGCCACTGTGGTGGTGACATGGGCGCCAGCCTTGTCAGCGGTCAGGGTGGACGCGTCGGCAGCCAAGGTCATCACTTGAGCGACAGTCGCAAATCGGTGGAAGGCGCCCGCTCCAATCTTGTACTCATAAGGGATAGCAAAACTGATGGTTCCCGGCGTAAACGGCGCCGTTGTGATGCAGTCTCCCGAATCGACACAGTCACCACGAACAGTCTGCGTCCCCTTGGTTGCTACTACTGTATCGGTGAGGAAAAGGTCGCCGCAGGCACCCGTTCCATTTCCACAATGGCCGACATTGCCGTTGTGGCAGGAATAAGTGCCGTTGGCAACTGCCAGCACGTCCAGCTCGTGATAGGTCACATTGCTGAAGTTCACAGTGTCGGGCAACAGGAAAGGCTGGGTCAGCATCCCCACTCTTGGCCTGTTTGGCTCGTGCCTTACCCCGCCGATACTGTCCATATGCACGCCGGTAGGGGCAATCACAACGAGCATGACTGTGACTCCTCCCGCGGACACGAAAACCAGTTGCCCCAGGTCCGGCGCAGTGAGGATGACACTGGGACCGGTAGCAGACGAAAGCCGTCCGCCAGTAGTGGTCCAGGCAGTGGTTGCGGAACCGGCTGAATGCGTCAACTTGACCTGCTCTCCGACACCTATCAAAATTCGGTTGCGGGGAGCAGGATTAGGCTTAACAGTTTCAGTCGTGATGGTAGCCAGCGGGGGTGTTGGAGGGGGCACTGGCGGTACCGGCGGAACGGGAACCGGGGGTACGGGCGGCGTCGGTCCGCTGAAACGAGCATCGAGCGCACCCATGGTCAGCGGGCCGACAATACCATCGACTTTTAATCCGGAAGACTGTTGGAACGCCCGAACCGCGGTTCGGGTCTCGCTGCCAAAACTTCCATCGGCGCCAAATTTCGGGAGCGCAAATCCAGCGTCAATCAATGCCTGCTGTACCTTTCGTACGGCATCTCCGCGCGCCCCAGTCGTCAAGACGCGTTCATTGTCGAAGCAGGCTTCCAGGATGGCATCCCCGGAAAACCGTGGAGAGGTCAAATCATGACCATCACCGATGCGCCGCTGAATGGAGGCATTGGCGTTTCCCTTTGCAAAACGGTCGGCCTGCCGTCGCGTTCTTGCCGCAGTTCCGCTGCCGCGAATCACTCGATTGACGAAGGCGTTTCCATAACTGCGTTGCAATTGCCGGAGCCGTCTTGTCTGTGCAGACGACTGCGGTGCGCGTCCGACTGCCTGGACATAGCTCTCCAATGAAGATTTCGGGCTTCCCCCAGGAGTCCTTAGTCTTAGGTGCGCTCGGATTCGGGATGCTTCCTCGGCCGTCGAGTTTGGCGCTGTCTTAAGCGGAGGGTGAAAGAGACGCGAGGCGGACTTGGTTGGGGCTGGAATAATCGTGGAACGGAGTCTATCCATATCAAATTCGTCTGTTCAACAGGACCAGGAGCATCGTCGGCTGGATTATCAAGCCGGGTTCTTCTCCTGGTCGTCATTACTAAGCTCGGGTTGACGTTGCAAGTCGGAACCGGCGCTTATCGGCATCTCTTCCTGCTTCTCGTCGTCCTGTCTTGCAATACCGGGTTGGTTTTCCTGCTGTATGATTGCCCGCGCCGTTTGCTCCGCTTCTACTTCATGCGCATCCCCCGGCTGGCTGACGCTGAATTGTCTGGAAACCGTTGCACCGTCCTGCTGCACGACGTGAGTCAATTCGTGAGCGATCAGTTCGCGGCCCTGGGACGTACCCGGCTCGTACGCACCTTTACGGAAAAAGATATCCTGACCCGTGGTGAATGCGCGGGCGCTCAATTCCCGATTGAGGGTGTGGGCCTGGTTGTCGGTATGCACTCGAACACCACCGAAATCGGCGCTCAGCGCGGACTCCATGTGGCGGCGAACTCCGGAGTCCAGCGGCTGCCCTCCTCCGCGCTCGCGGCTGATGGCCTGCTCGACATTGGCAGACGCCTCTTCGTGCGCCGCAGTGTCCCTGGCCAGGGCCACCACGCGCTTTACGTAGCGGTTTCCATATTGCTTCTGCAACTGCAGCAGCGAACGTCCAGCGCGGGCCGGATGCGCGGCTGTGGCGCGATTGAGCGTCGAAGCATGAGCGGTCGCACACGAGCTATCGCCGGCTCGGCAGGTCACTCCATCAGTGGGATTTCGATCCACCGCGGAAGTGCTTTGAGCATCGGATTGCTCCAGCCGGTCTATAGCCGGCGCCACGGCGCGCGTCAACGGAGCCGTTAGTTCAAATTCACTATCCGCCATTATTCATGCTCCTTTCTAATCTGAAGACGTTCAGTCACTTCGCCTTACTCGCTGAACTCTTCATCCATGATGATCTTTCCCATCTTTTGATATTCCTGCAGCGTGGCGCGCATCAAATGCTTCATCCGTACGCAGCCTCCATCTTCGGCGGCGAGGAAGGCTGCGGAGAGAGCAATGTTTCGGATGTTGCCTCCGGTAATTTGAAAGCGGCTGGCCATGCATTCCAAATCGAGGTCCGCACGAGGAGTGTTCTCCGGCCACACCCCCTGCCAGATTCGCAGCCGATCCTCGGCATCAGGAAATGGAAACTCGATTGTGGATTGAATGCGCCGCACGAACGCTTCATCCATATTCTTTCGGAAGTTTGTTGCCAGGATCACGATGCCATCGTACTCCTCCATTTTTTGTAGAAGGTAGTTGATTTCGATGTTCGCGTAGCGGTCATGAGCATCGCGGACTTCGCTTCGCTTGCCGAACAAAGCGTCAGCTTCGTCAAAGAAGAGGATGGCATTTGAGGTCGTTGCCTCAGTGAAGATACGGGAAAGATTCTTCTCGGTTTCGCCGATGTACTTGCTCACCACCGTCGAGAGATCTATCTTGTAGACATCCAGGCCCAACTCTCCGGCTATGATCTCGGCGGCCATTGTCTTGCCTGTGCCGGACGGACCGGCAAAAAGAACGCTCAGGCCCTTTCCCAAAGACAGCCTGTCACCAAAACCCCAATTATCGTAGACGAGGGACCGGTACTCGACTGCCATGCATATCTCCCGAAGCTGACGAAGCCTTTCCGCCGGAAGGACAAGGTGATTCCAGGAGTAATGAGGCTTAATATGAGTTGCCAGCGTCGCAAGCTTCCGGTTTGATTGGAGCCGGCATCCCTCGAATAGATCCGCCATACTCACGGTTGGATTCTGCGGGTTGCGTTGGTAAGCAAGGTTGTGGGCCGTATTGGCGGCGTCTCGGATCTGTCCGCCAGTGAAGCGGAATTTATTTGCCAGGGCATCACTGTCGATGTTTGTCGTCCCGCGTCCATCAAGGGTGCGCTCCCAGAGCTGCACGCGTTCGGAATAGACCGGGCGTGGAATTTCGATTCTCAGGAAGGGAGCAAGTTGCGCAAGATCGATAGGCTCCCAGGTCGTCTCTCCGGCTAAAAATGTCAACCCTCGACGGTGCTGAAGCTCTCGCAGAAAACTTTCCAGCGCTACCTTTTGATCCTCCGCTAGCAGAGCATCGAATCCGTTCCAGCAAATGGCGGCGTCCTGAAGAACTGCTTCGCGCATAACGATACGGACAGCTACGGCGAAGTCGGCACCGCTGAATGTCAAAAGACGTGCACCGTCGACCACGAGCAGTTTGAACCCAGCGGCTCCCGCCATCGCTTCAGAGATTGACCGTTTTCCAACCCCATAGGATCCCTGAAAGTAAAGATTCAAGCTCTGGCCGCCACGACCGCTCTGCTCAATCAGCAATTGCAAACGATTCAGCAGTTCCGGCGGGAGGAGCAGATCGGAAATATCGCGGTGGGGATTCACGACTGAAACGTACGGAATAAGACGCGTCTCCAGGTCATTCTTGTCCAGGAGAAAGCTCACGATACGTTCATCCAGTTTCAAATACCGGCTTAGCAGTGTCGGCTTTGGTGTTGCGGAATCCTCAACAAGGGCGATGAACTGCTGCTTGATCAGAGGCGCTTCCGCGGCAAAACGGTCGCGTGCCTGCAGCTTCACGCTGAAAGATCCGCACAGCAAATTCAGCACGAGATCGACGCTGGGGCGTCTCTTTGTGACGTCATCCTGCAGGTATGCGTACAGACGTTCGTATCGGAGATCCAGTTCGGGCGCAAGGCACATCAGGATTACATCGATCTCAAAATCCGTCAGCTGGAACTGCTCAGCGAGCGCGATGAGGCGCAACTTGACGTCGCTGAAAGCTGTAGCCATCTTCCGCGCCTCAATTTGATTGGCAAGTTGTACAAGAAGACTGTGGACATGGACATCAGCGGTGAGGGTGGGAGCGGTGGCCCATCGCGGCAGACCTATCGGCTGACTCAAGAGGCCGTCCACCTCCTGCTCGGAGATATAGAGTCCCTGAAGGTCGTCGTCCTTCTGCAGTTGGCGCGCGCGCCGAACCTGTGCCTCAACAAGAATGTCGATACGCTGCAGTTCCGAGAGGACGTGTTCGATAGAGCTGCTGAATGCAGGGACAACCGGTTCCGACACCCTGTTCGCCTCAACGGAGCCGGGAGATGATGCTCCGGTCGGTCCGACGGTCTTCAGCTTACTCACGATTTTCCAGCCTCGCAATTGTTCGTCATCTGAATGTCAATCAAACCAGAAATGCATCTTGATCGCCAAAGCGACCTGCTGCGCCAGAAGTTCAAATACGGGTCGCGATGCCATCTGGCCGACCGATGCGTGTAACACGCGTGATACACCAGCTGTAACCTGTCTCATTGCGCCGTTACAGTCACGACTAGCCTGGATTTTGCTTTGCTGGCATCGTCTGAGCGGGTTGAATCCTTTCAGCGCACGGTCCAGATAATCTTTACAGACAAATTGGATTCGGCATTCTTTTTGCTTTGAAGAACGAGGCGCTTCCAGCCGTTTGAGTCATCGGGCCTGACGACGACTTTAAGATCCTTTTCGTTATCCAATTCGATTCTTACCGGCACTCCAGGGAAGGGATCTCCGGTGACAGAGCCGATGGAAGCATTGCCGCCTTCAACCGTGGTCGTGACATCCTTAGGCATTTTTCCAGACCACGTCAGGGTGCCGGCACGTTTACCGGAGTACGTCTTCAGGCGAACCGTCGCCGTTGCAGATCTCGAGTTGTCCTCGCGGCTTGCCGCGACAACCTGTACAACCTGATCTTGCCTGATCGATGACGGAGCGGAGTAGACTCCATCCTTTGACACCTCTCCAGCGCCCATAACCGACCATTTCACATCCCGACTGGGCGCATTCGCAACGGTCGCTTGAAATCTGGCCTTCCCGCCCGCCAGTAGCTCGGCAGTTGCCGGACTGATGCTTACCGCAATGGGTTTTAGCAGTATCGTCACCACGGCAACCTTCGTCTGGTCCGCCTTGCTGACGGCCTTTATCGTCACGGTCTCTTCCTGCCGAATGGGAGATGGAGCAGTGTACGTTCCGTCCTGTGCAATCCGTCCTGCACCGGAAAGAGACCACTCGACAGCCGATTCTTGAACTCCGTTCAAGAATGCATTCAACTTTTGTCTTTGTGATGCTCCAAGGGTGGCATTCGAAACTTCCACACGAAATGGGTTAGCCGCGGGCTTGACACCCCTCGGAGCAGAAGGAGTAACCCCGCGGTTCGGAGTTGTGATGGCCGCTGATGGAGAAACGGGTGTTGCGGGTGTACTGGATTTACCGGGAGGGTTCAGGGCGGGAGGACCGGAGCCGGGACTAGCGCCGGCAAATCCCCTCCCTATGTTAACCGTTGCGGAACCAAACTTCGTCGGATCCGCCTTGCTCATGGCCCTCACGATGATGCTGCCTCGGGTTGCAGCTGATGGCGCGGTATAGACGCCCGATTGAGCTATCCGGCCTGGTCCGGAAAGCAGCCATTGCACATCTTTGTTCGAACTCCCGTCTACAGTCGCGCTGAACGCAAACTCCTGCGATGGTCCGAGCTCAACCGTGGCTGGGAGGACCGCCACCTTCACCGCCTGAAGCGACAAGCTTGCGCTGCCTGACAGGCTTTTATCGGTAACGCTCGTCGCCGTAACCGTCACGAGTTGATCGGCACCTATCGAAGGGGGCGCGGAGTATCTGCCATCCGGCCGAATCCGACCTACGCTCGGAGACAACGTCCAGGTTACGCCGGCCTTTGGGTCGCCGTTGACGGTGGCGTTAAACGTGGTCTCTCCGGAGACACCCAGTCTAATGCTCGCGGGACGCACCTCTACGGATCCTCTCGGTGTGGGTGGGCGCGGAGTATTTTTGGGGTCGGCCTCATTGGGCTGCTCACCCGCCGAGGAATTGCCTGGTGTGGTAATGATCGACGAAAAACTGCCTCGCATGAACCAGATGATCAGAACCAGGAGTAAACCTGCGGCCACAAGGGCCAGAGTCTTCACGGGGAATGGTTTCGACTTTTCCAGATGGAGGTGATGCCCGCTACGCACGCCGTTTTCAACCAGGCTCTTGTCGGATTCAAGAAATCTGCCCAGGTCCTTGTCATAAACCTGCCAGAGGCTTGCTCGACCCAGGTCGAATCTCGCAGAGACTCCCTGAACGAAATCCTTCACCGTCACTCGTTGGGAGATTGCTTCGGAGAAATCCTTGACGTCTGGTATGTGGACAACAAGCGAGAGGGTTTCACGAACGCTCAGGTAAAGCACATGGCCGTTTCGAATACCATTTTCGTGTAGCGACTTTTCCGGATCCACGCTCCGGCCTGAACCCTTATCAACGAGAATCCAGGGGATTCGGTTTCCTTGAGGATCCGCAAGAGGCAGCTTGAGACCCGGAATCAGGTCTGCAATGAATTCACCCGATTGCATCTCCTGCGGTGCATTGACGGTGTCGGAATTTCCCCCTTCGGTTCGGATAGTAATTTGGATATCACTCATTGGTCCCTTCCTTAATGAGACTTAAAACGCCCGCATAAGAAACCGAGACCCGGCAGCTGAACTCAACAAGTCACTTTGTTTCCGGCGTCAAACCCTCGGCCGCCTGTAAAGTGACTTTTGCAACGCCAGACTTGGTCTTGTCGACCGTACTTGTGGCCACAATCTCCACGACCTTCGATTGCGTGAGCTCCGCGGGAGCAGTGTATTCGCCGTCACTTGAAAGTTCGCCGATCGGCTCCTTACCCCGCAAAGACCACTTCACGGTTTCTGCCCCACCTTTCACATGGGCTACAAACTTCTCTTTAGCTCCCGCCGACAACATTGCCTGCGCCGGCTCAACGAGCACCGATATTGTTGTCGTTGTTGACGCCTTCACAGTGACAGTCGCCTCCGCAGATTTGCTCGGGTCCTCAGTGCTCGTCGCCCTGACACTTACCACCTGGCGCGCACGGACAGTCGAAGGCGCGGTGTAGACGCCATCAGCAGAGATGCTTCCAAGGGGCGGCATCATGGACCAACTCACCTCATTGTTCGCGCTCCCCTCAATCGTGACTTTGAACGCCTGCTTTTGCCCTGCCGCGAGTTCAATCTTTTCGGGGCTAATCAGCACCGACACTTGCGAATCGGAATGAACTGACTCAACAGGACCTTTGTCCGAGCTGAACTGGACAATCGCCTGCTGCAGAACACTCTGCTCAGAGGCGAGCTGGGCAATGCGGTTCGATAGGTCCCTCTGGTTTACGTACAACAGGCCTTCACCTCCAAGGATTGCAAAAAGAACAAGTGCAGCCGCCGTGACGAGCTTGTTGTCTGTGCTTCTTCCAGACGAGTTGCTTGTAGCGATGGGCTGGTTCGAGGGCTTCTGAGTTGACGCAACTGGAACCGGTGCCTGACTTGGGGATTCTGAGGAACCGCTTACCTGGAGCTCAGGCTTCTTGGGGATAGGCTCCAATTTTTTCGGATCCTCTTCCGGCGTGGTGGTTCCCGTCTCTCGATCTGCCTGCGCAGAGGGCTCTCCGCTGCGGATCATGTTGTTCCACGTCACTACAGAGGACTCTTTCAAATCGTGTAGTTCATCAAACCCCTGGGGACTGTGGGGTTCATAGCCGCTTTTCTTTCTGAAAAAGAATCCCCCGCGATTTCCTATGGGATCGACAACTAAAGCGACGGGATAGCGGCGTCGATCGAAGGTCCTGCAGACATCGAGATCCCAGCGGGATAGAAAGATCGCGATGTCGGGATGGGAGTGATACCAGCCGACACGTTGCAGCGACAGGCCGGAATGTCTCAAGCTTTCGGTCAGCAAGTCAAATTCTCGCCAGGTTTCCGTCGTAAAAGTTAACCGAACCGGAGTTCCTTGAGTATTTTTTGCAGGTACCGCACGTTCGATCACGACTGTCGGAAACTCCGACTCGCCAGACGTCGTCTCATAACCCAACAGAAATCCGCCGTGCTCACGTTTCGTATCATGAGACAGATGTTGAACTACCTGTTCGTAAGCACTCTGAGGAAAGACAATGCGGCATTCTCTACCACTCACATCTTCACCGCGATAGTGATAGGACGTGAGCAGCGCATTCTCCGGCAGTCGGGCCACAGTCTTCTGTATTCGCTCGACTGCCGGGCTGGAAGATTCGAAAGAAGAAGTATCCTCGCTGCCGGTCAGCACTCTGATGCGGTTCATAAAACCTCCGGCCATAACCACTTCCTTCCGGGTACAAGCGTTTGTTATTCGCGACCTGCTACATCACAATGTCACTTCTAAAGAATCACTTTTGCGGTGATGCTCCAGCGACGCCACATGTAAAACAAAAATCCGATTCGCCGATAAACGCCGTGCCACAATTTCCACACCTTCTGGATGGCAAAGCTGTTTTGATGACCACGACTCGGGATGGTCTTGCTTGCGCAGGCCCCTCATCCATGGAACGGATCCTGACCCGGGATAGTAATGGCGCTGGCTCAGAAAGAGTCTGAATTTGGATTTTCCCTACTCGCTCGCGAACCGTCGGTTTGTAGAAAGGACGATCGTCAACATAGACTCGGCGACTCTTGTCGACGATGCCGCGAGGCTCTGCGTATTCCAGAACCCATTTGGCAGCCAAGGGATCCAGCGGATAGGGTGGACTATGAGTAGCGTGATAATTCTTGTACTGAACCATGTCGAACATCTGGCGGCATAAGTCGTCAAGCCCCATACCCGCCCGCCAGGCGGCTTTGTTTACACAAACATTCTTGGGCTCCGCGTGCTCGATATTGGGATGCCAGATCGGCGAGTTCCAGTGCAACCACGGAACTTCTGCGGGAAAATCCGAGTGACAGTAGATTTCGACTTCGTGCGTTTCACTGAACACCGGCGCTTGGGACGCATCAATGGCAGCGATTCCACGACAGAAGAACGAAACTTTGTACCGTTCAGGCGGTTCTCCTGGAACGACATCAAGGCCTTCCACGCGCACGAACTCGGACTCGGAGTTGATGAGTAGAAGACGTTGCCGCTCAAGTTCCAAACGTTGTGTCCGAGGGTCGTAAAACTTTGTAGACATGATTCACCGTCTTCTTTCGTTGCTAAGGTAATCCGCACAGGAATTTCCGGCTGTCACTTGTCTTCGCAGGTACAAGTGGTGTCCGGCAGCCACGCCGGACTGCTCCAGTGTCTTTTCATCCTCTAAAGTCTTCCCCGTATCCTTGTCATCGATTGTCCACGCGACAGGGTGGCCCTCGGGATCTGTCTTGGGCAGGCTGAGATCCTCGACAAGTTGGCTGATAAGCTCTTCAGCCTTGATGTCCGACGGGGCTTGCACGGCATGCGTGTCTCCCCCCTGTGTGTGAACATGTATCTTGATGTCTGGCATGATTGGCTACTCCACAAAGATATCGATCGTCATCCCAATTCCTCGAGCTTGTTGCTGCAAGTGGGGCAAATTCCGCGGACCATGGTTCGGCACTGCTGGTGGATAACATGCGCTGAATTCGCCGAACATCTGGCTGTGCTCTCCCGATTTTTCAAACTCTCGCCGCAAGCCGGGCAGCGACGTACCGCAGCCGGATCTATCCGCACGCGTTCCTTCGGCAGAATCTTGATCCGCTTTCTGCTGCCCTTGCGTTTTCGGTAAATGAAGACGCCCGTGGCAACTGTAGTCAAGAGAATCAGCAACGCTGCGACGAACGACCAGCTGGACATGTCGTTACGAAGCGCTGCCGGCCGCCGATTCCACTCCTACCGGGAATCCTGCAATGTCGCCGGTCAATTCATACCAGGCTCTGCTCGCCTGCCCCTTAACTTCCAGTACGTCAAACCGAGGAATTCCAAGCCGGACGAGGGGCCATTCCGAGTAAACCTCGTCACCACGGATCGTGTGCGTCGTCACCAGGTGCCGCGGGTTTCCACATTTTGAACACCGCACCTTGTCCTGGGTCATAGTACGGACAGGTTCTCCCAAAACTTCCAGGGTGTCGCACGTTCCACATCGAATTTCAATGACGATTTCCCTGCCAAGATCGAGAGCGCCGTCCACTCCAGTCTGTTTCTTGAAGATGCCGAGGATCGTCCGAGCCGATGTATTCGCCGCGGAAAAGTCGGAAATCTCCGTAACATCGCCGAAACGAAAGTGACCCTGACAGGCTTCCTTTCTGGACGATTGCGTCACATAGAAGTCGTTATCGCCGCCATTGATGACCAGGCGCTTTCCTGCCAGGCTTCTTGTGACATCGCCGTGCAGCATTTTCATACCTTCCTGCACCTGAAGAGCAGCAGTGATAGAGCCCATAGTTGGCGTCGTAGGGACTTTTCCCATCGCGATGTTCTTCAATGCAACTCCACGGCACGAGACGGCTTCCGCAATGACAGCCAGCTCAGCTTTCGTCAGAGTGCATTCATAGCAAGGACCATTCGACGGAGTGAAGACCGACACGCTCCCAAGCAGGTTTTCCATCGACCCGTCCACCCACCATTTACCCACCTTTTCGCACATTCGGTTCAGGGATCGACGGGCAATCCGGCTATCCAGGCACGAAAACACCATATCCATCCGCCGGAGGAGGCCTAGTCCCAGAACGGCATTAAGATCCCCCGTTAGCGTCACGATCTCCACATCGGGATTCAATTCCTTGAGACGATCCCGGAGGACTTCCGTCTTTGGGCGACCGTGATCACTCTCTCGAAAGAACACGGATCGGCTCAGGTTGGAGACTTCAACGGTGTCTCTATCGAGGATGGCAATCGATCGCACGCCCATCATCGCAAGATTCTTTGAAACTTCGTTTCCCAAGGCGCCTGCGCCTACGACCAGTACATTTGCTGCACGGATACGAGGCAACTCCCAAACAGAACTGATTGCCAACGAATGATAACGGTCCCTGGAGGGATCTTGAATCCGCAGATCAATCATGATTCCTCTTGCAGGTCGCGTAGTTCATAGCAACCGACTGGGCTGTCAACCTATGCATAGCGAGAGACCTACGAAATTTTCTGAGCTACTTGTGTTTTTTGTTTGGCGCGATCTTCGTCAACGCCAAACTTGGCCATCTTCCGGTAGAGCGTCATGCGAGACCAATGAAGCTTCCGCGCTGCGCGGCTCTTATTCCAATCGGTGGAAAGCAGCGCCCAGAGGATCCTTTCTCGGTCGCTCTGAGTACGGTGTTCACCCTGTTTCAGCCTTTCACGAAAACGCGGGGGCAAATCCGTCAGCGCAATTCGACCGCCGGACACCATGACGAAAACGGACTCCAGCAAGTTTTTGAGCTCCCGGATGTTTCCAGGCCAATCATACTGGAGCAAACGATCGAGAGTCTCCTCACTCAATCCTTCGACATCGCATCCGAACTTCGCATTCAGTTTTCCGATGAAGTGGTCAAGAAGAAGAGGAATATCTTCTTTACGTTCTCTTAGTGGCGGCAAGTGAACACGAACCACGTCCAGGCGAAAGAACAAGTCGCCCCGGAACTGACCGTTTGCCACCATCTGCTCCAAATCTCGATTCGTTGCAGCAATCACGCGAATATCCAGGGGGACCGTCCGAGTACCTCCGAGACGTTCGATTTCCTTGCTCTCAAGAACTCTAAGCATCTTAGCCTGGGTATAAAGGCTCAGGTCCCCGACTTCATCCAGGAAAACAGAGCCGCCGTCCGCGAGTTTTAACCTTCCGGACTTAGACGCGTGAGCTCCGGTAAAAGCACCCTTTTCGTAGCCGAACAATTCACTTTCAAACAAGCTGTCCGGTATGGCAGCGCAGTTGATCCGAGCCAGTGGCTTGTGCTTGCGAGTACTGCCTGCGTGAAGTAATTCCGCGACTAATTCCTTGCCCGTACCCGTCTCTCCGGTGACGAGCACATTGCAGTCTGAGGCGGAAATCCGGGGAATGCCGTTGCGGAGCTGATGTATCAACGGACTTTCACCAAGCATGAATGCACTCGAATCACTTTGTGGTGATTGAAAGGTGCGGAGACGAGATTCCACTTCGCGGGCTGACCCGGGTATCCATCGCTCCAGGGTGTCGGCCAACTGTGTAGGTGATAGAGGCGGCTTGAAGTAGTCATTGAAGCCTGCGCGAAGCACTTCAATGGCCAGATCTTCGGAACTGTCCCTAGCGATGAAAAAAAGCAGCAGTTTGTCATGGCTGTTCCGAATTTTTCTTGCCAACTTCAAAATCGCGGGGGCAGTGGACAGTGACGCAAACATAGCCAAAACATCCGGTGGGCGACTTTCCAGGCAGGAGAAAACATCGAGCGTCTCGGACGCCTCGATAACTTCGAAACCTCTTCGAATTAGCTCAACAGCAAAATCTCGATGAAAGGAATCAGTTCTATCGACAACTAGAATTCTCAAACGCATCGCACCCACACCTTCAACGTTCACTCGGTGGTCAGCACTTGAACTGGCTTGTCGGCTATGTCTGCCTATTCCCATCTCCTGGACCGGGCTTTCTGCGAGTCACGGATTCGTTCGTCAAACTTAGAACAAAGGCTGTTGCGGATCCTTCGGTCGGCCTTTTCGGGGAAGCATCGGGGCGGCGTACCCGCTCAATTTTCACGTATGAGAGAGCCGCTATGGTACTCCCGACGGTTCGCCGGAGCCAAGGTTTTTGGGAGAGCCTTGTGAACTTCTTCAGGTGACCTCCCTTTACACCAGATGGCATTTTGGCAGCGAATGCATGTCGTCGACCGGAGCCGCGATTCGGACACACTTGTGCCTACCGTTGGATAGGAAGAGGTGTCACGAGTCGACGTATCCTTTCGGATATTGCCCTATCCGATCCGTCATTGGTGCGAGGCAGCGTGAGAAAGATATTGAGAACGTGCAGGGCTCCGACGACGGCACCTCGAACACTCTGTGGGGTGGGCAGTCTGTGGAAGGCAGGCAGATCCTCCGTGCTGCTGGGCTTCCGAGTTAACGCTGCAGTACTCGGAATGAAGAGATCTGACGATTCCAGGTCAAATTGTCTCGGCTGGGGATGACAGATTCCAGAGGCTTCTGCCTCAAATCGGGAATGCTCGTGTCGATCCTCAGAGTGTCTCCCGCCTTGAAATCAACATCGCGGAAGACCTGTAGGACGGCGCGACCGATCACCTGGATTGAAGATATCTTGTCGCTCCATTCGCCATCTACCGCTAGATCCGCGACCTCTCGACCTGCGCTCCAACATCGGGAGTGCCCACCATAATCCGGCTGATCGTAAACACACACGCGGTCAGCACCAGGGGAACCCATGGGCATTACCCTGGCCGACTTAATCTGATCGCTCCAAGATTTGCCGCTTACCTGCTTTAGATCGGGCATATCAGAGCTGACCTCCATGTTGCGCCCTTTGAAATCCTTCTGATCCCAGACCACAACGCGGGCCCCATTGAAAATCCGAATAGACGAAATCTGGTCATTGTGTGGGCCGAAGCTTGAAATTTCATCACCTGGGTATTGACACTGCTCCCAAGGGCCATAGTTGGAATCCCTGTAAAAGCAAACCCGCGGTGTCTTTGGCGAGGC
>Ga0068863_100000378_pt1 | contig 45306 bp, 60 predicted proteins | sample KBSSwiS62_FD_66596 | JGI IMG/M metagenome (GOLD analysis project Ga0068863, IMG submission 66596) | Switchgrass rhizosphere microbial communities from Kellogg Biological Station, Michigan, USA - KBS Switchgrass S6-2 | ecosystem: Host-associated > Plants > Roots > Rhizosphere > Soil ... | reverse complement strand
GCCACGTCCGGCCTAGCCACGCCTGCCCGGCCGAGCCGAGCCGTGCCGCGCCCTGCCGGGCCAAGCCACGCCACGCCTGCCCTACCGCGCCCGGCCGTGCCGCGTCGGCGCCCTACCGAGCCGAGCCATGCCTGCCACACCCAGCCTTGCCGGGCCGAGCCAGGCCGTGCCACACCCAGCCGAGCCATGCCTGCCTCGCCTCGCCGCGCCATGCCCTGCCTCGCCGTGCCTCGTCGTGCCTGCCATTCCGCGCCGAGCCACACCAGGCCCGGCCTGGCCCTGCCCTGCCTCGCCAAGCCCTGCCGGCCATGCCGAGCCCTGCCGAGCCATCCCGCGCCATCCCGCGCCCGCCACGCCATGCCAAAGGTGGTTTACGCCGCAGTGGCGGCAGTGCCGCCGGTGTCATCAAGCCCGGCGCCGATGTTATTGGCGGCATCAAAAATCGCGGCCAGTTCTTCCAGGTGTCTGTATCGCCGCTCAAAACTGCGCAATTCGCGCAGCGCTTGCCGCAGCGCCATCCGGCGCAGCTCGCGATTAGACATGACTGGTCGCAGGTTCCGGTAGCCCGACCCGTCGCGTCGATCCTGCATCAAGCTGATGGTTTCGCGCTGACCGTTATCGTCGCGGAGATAGACGACAATCAGTCGGCGCACCTGATCGAGCCGATGCGCTTCTGCGGCTTTTGCGTCGTTCCATTCCAGATGTTTGTAGATTTCACTATCTGTATTTGCGCGAGCCCAATCAATGATCTCCTTTGGCTTCAGGAAGCCTTCCTCGTCCATCAACCCGCGAAGTTCAGTCTCGACTGTCATCGACCTACCTCCCAACATCCATTGCCCAGACCATTACTGTTCGGACTGTCCGGTCGCCCTTCGCCGATGCCCACCTGCATGCCGGCACGAGCGAGCAAGTTCAGGACATCAGCAGCGCTAAACTGGTCGGCGTCCCAGCGCAGCCGGAGTAGGCACTGCCACTGAAGCCACACCGGGCGCATGCGGAGGTCAACCACGCCGCTTTCGTTGCGCACCGGTTGCGGTTCGCCCGGCGGCTCAGGGTCGCCAATGATGCGGACGAGCGGCGTGTAGCCATCGCGGTCGACGCCATCGGCCTCGATGAAGATCGAGAGCTTGGCCCGGGTCATGGCGAAGCCGACCAGGCGGCAGGCCGAGATCAGGGCATTTCTAAAGGCCGGCGCCGGGATGCCGCACCAGCCTTCGGAGGAGATGTGCATCGCGGCGTGCCAATCGGCCTCGAAGTCCCTGGCCTCGCGCTTCTTGCCCTTCCGAGATCGGCTTCCTTCGCGCTGCGTCTCGGCAATTTGCGCAATCGCCTTAGCCGCAAAATTGTGCTGCACATACGGAGTTGTGCCGACAATCATGATCTCGGCGCGATCGAACTTTGGCGGCGAAATTGCGACAGCGCGGGCGGTGGCGGCCTTGCCGGTGCTCGGTGGCGCGTTCGCGTCAAGTGGCATTCCGTAATCCTTTGGGCGGAGAGAAAGAGACTTCCCGGCCACCCCCGCCTGGTGGGCCGGAAGTTTCCGCAATTAGTCGCCACGCCCTGCCGCGTCTCGCCATGCCTAGCCGCGCCTGGCCGCGCCTGCCGCGCCGAGCCAAGCCGAGCCACTCCTCGGCCAGCCACGCCACTCCCCGCCTGCCCAGCCGAGCCTGGCCCTGCCGCGCCGCGCCTAGCCATGCCTGCCACTCCCGGCCCTGCCGCGCCGCGCCGGGCCGAGCCAGGCCCTGCCCGGCCTGCCCTGCCACACCCCGCCAAGCCAAGCCATCCCACGCCAAGCCGCGCCTGCCCTGCCGGTCATGACTCGCCATGCGGCACGGGCGGCCCGATAGGGGCGAGCCGCCCGCGCCTGACCTGACCGCCAGGGGCTGCTAGCTGCGGCCAGGGGTTCGTCATGGCGAGTTACCTTTGATGCGACGTTCAGGGGTTGCCACGCGCTACTCCTGACCTATTGCGACTCCGATCTTTGGTGGCGCCTGTGCAATAGGCGTGCGATCCAATACGCGACCCAGCCGGCCAGCCATCGCATCGTCCCCCCGGGGTTTCATTCGTCAGCCGCCCATTCGGCGAGGCGGCGGCGCACGGCCCCTCGCTCGACCTCCTGCGCGTCCATTTCGGCAAGCAACGCCATCGCCAACTCGCGGCGGCGAGCTGAGGACATGTGCTTGTAGTACCAGTGACGGGCAGTCTCGACCGGCACTGCCATAAGACGCGCCAGCCGTTTTGGTCCGTGATACGGGAGCGCGGCGCGAATGATTGACTCGTCCGTCACGCCTCGCTCACCCGGATTGGGTAAAGGCATTCCTCGGCCTCACTGCTACGGTTGGCAGCAGAAGAACCGAGGTGGAATGGCGGATGCTCACCGGGCGGCTTGGCGGCAATGCCGGTGAGCATCACGCGGCGGTCTCTCGGAGAGCGCGTCGCGATCCTGGGGGATTATCGAAAGCGGCACGGGCGATTCGGGCCTTTGGATCGGCATCCATGATCTTGAGCTGCCATTTCGCAGGGACCCCGCGCGTCCGCCATTTCCGAATGGCTTCTTCGCCTGCCCCCAACTCGCGCCCCAGGCGCTCGATATCTGCCCAATCATCCCGCATGGTCTAAACGATTGGACAATTCGTCCGGTCAATCAAGCGAAAAATTGCCCCGAATTTGGCTGGACATGTTGGGCCGTGTCCGAGGCGCGGATAGCGGCCAAAATGTCCGAATGGTTTGGGAGAACGCGGCGGCCTTTAATAAGGCTCTGTGCGACAGGGTTCGCCATCTCCGTGAGACTGGCGGATGGACGCAAGAGCAGATGGCGGAAGCTCTAGACATTCCAGCCGAGCGATATCGGAAATATGAAAGGAGAAGCCCGATGCCAGCGTATTTGGTACAGCGCTTTGCTTCGATTGTAGGCCGTGACATAGAGTTTGTTTTGACGGGGAAATCTAAGAATCGCCGCAAGCGTGGTCATCAAGAGCAGCCTCAAGGGAATCGCTCGGAGCTCTCACAGCGGCAGCACCATTTGCCGTAACTCCGGTCGGAAGTCGTCGATCCCTTCGATAAAGTCGGCGATGCGGGCGCGAAAATAATCGGTCATTGCCTCGACGGCTGGCCGGATGTCGCAACCGAAATGGCGATCGAGTTCGGTGTTGATGATCGACCACGGCGGCGGCAGTGATCGTTGTCCATAATAGCAAATGACCCGAGATATCGCCTCATCGACGATGAGGCGGCGCGCCGCGCCATAACTGGCAAGAGTAGTCTGAACAGCAAATACATCGCGGCGCAGGGAACGCAGTTTCCCGGCGTCATGCGCCCCGTTGGCACGCTTAATTTCATAGGCTCCGAGTCGTCGGCGCGAGCGCGAATATGCCATGAGGTCAATCTGCAGCGTCCGGTGCGGACTACCGTAAGGCAACCGGGTCATTGCGATTTCGTCAGGCTGTTGAGCCTGTACGGCATGGTCGGCGGCGTGCGGAACGAGAAACTTCCTTTCCGTCCAGACGACGTAATCACTGTCATTTCTGAGCGTTTCGTTGATCGCCGCCTCGATCAATGGCCCATGCCGTTTTGGCGCAGAAGCCAGGATGCTGGCTAGTGACGAATACGAGCCAAGCAGCGGATCGGGCCTGAATCTCACCCGCGCCAGTTGGTGGAGCTGGAGGTCAACCAGCGCACGAATCGCGTTAGAAATCACGATTCGTTGCCCCAGTAATCCCAGCCGTCATAGGTCTCGCCGCGGTGGAACATCTCGATCCGCGGCAAGTTCGGGAACAACTCCTCGATGATTTCGGTGAAGCGGAACGGCTTCGCGCTGTGCCGTGCGACCTCGGCTTCGATGATCGATTCGTATTGTTCGCCGGGGGCCGGTGCCGGGATATTTCCGCGAGTACCGACCAGTAGAATTTCGTGGCGATTGCGAAACCAGTAGCCGGTGCCGATCTTGTGTTTAACCCAAATGCAGTGGCTCCGGTAGCTGAACCCCCAAGCCGTTATTACCTCCAGTGCTTCCGGCAGCATTGGCACGGTGGCCCAGAGGAACAGCACGGCATCGGGTGCTGCGGGCACCCGCAGTTCCTTGATCTTGTCGAAGGTCATCGTCGGGTAGTGGTTTTCCGCCGCCCGATCCATACCCGTGACATCTGAGTATGGCTTGAAGTGCCACGGCGGGTCGGCGTAGATCACACCATATTGTTTGACGCCGAGTTCATGAGATGCAGCGATCGTCTTATCGGCGAGTTCCTGTTCCCGTGTCGCCCGCCGCTCTCGTTTGTCGGCTTGACTGGTGGCGTAGTTGAGGCTGGCGACGGCCGATTTCTTTGCTGCGCTGACGTGCGCCTCAAACTTCTCGGTAGGCATCTTCGCCAGTTGTTGCCAACGCGAGGATTGGGTTGGGCTCACGCCGATAGTGGAAAGAATAGCAGTGTGCGATTCTTTCTTTCTGCCCTTTGGCCGCTCGCCATTTGCCGCCATCTCGGCCAGCACTTCGCCGGCGCGGCGTTCCGCCCGTTTGCGGATTTCCGTGGCGTTGTCGATCAGCTCGGAATCTTTGGCCTGGCGCGCATATTCCTGCGCCGCCACCGCGACATCGCGAATTTGCTTGATGTCATCGAATCGCACCGCCTCGGCCAGCGCGCGGCGCGCAGCGTCATAGCGGATTAAAGCGGTCGGCGCCGCCGGCGATTCGGACATACTGCGTCTCTCTGACGGATTCGCTTCTGTCGCGAGCTTAGCGTTGGCGGGACAAATTGTCCAGTTTTGACTTGACTATGCGGACAAATCGTCCAACCATTGGGCTGCGCTCTCGTCCCGGAGGTCCGCATGCCCCGCCAACACATCGACTCCCTGCTGTTCCTGCCGCTGGCGACGCTGTGCGCGGTGGTGCTGGTCGCGTGGCTAGCGGTTCTGGTGTAGCCAATGGCTGAGCGCGCGATCGAGCCCATCACCGCGACCGTCGAGCAGTTCCGCGTCATCTCGGGGTTGAGTAAGGACAGCATCTACAAGCTGATCCGGGCGGGCGACATCAGGTCGGTGGTAATCTGCGGGCGGCGGCTGATCGACCTGGACTCCTTTAGGTCGCTAATAGACCGCACAAGTCCGCATACGTTGCCGACGCGTGGGGGATGGAATGGGGGAAGGTGAACAATGGTAAATTTTAATAGATTGAAATCATTAATGTTTTTATTGCAGTTTGGCGGACCTTCTCTCCGCCATACCCCCGTCTTTATAAGTCGCCATACATCAGAAAACGCCAGTAAACCTGCCAATTATACCATTCAGGCAGTCCGCATACGTATCCAAGAAAAGCTCCCTACCGGGAAACGAATGGGGGAATGGATGGGGGAATGGATGGGGGATAGAGCGACCGGCGCTTTGCCGGCAATAGCCCTCGCCTGCGACCCGCACAGCCGCATCGAGGCACTCCTGGTTGGGCTGTTGCTGGTCGGCCTTGGCCTCGCGCTGTCGTTATGAGGGGGAGGGCAAAATGACCGACATCACGCTAGAGACCGGGCAGACCGCCCGTTTCGAGGCCGGTATCGTGCAGGTGCAAAAGCGGGTGCCCGTGCCGCACCATTACCGCCTGACCGCCCAGCACAAGGGCGGCGGGTTGGTGGACGTGCGGTGCAGCGAATACGACGCGGCGGTGGCGTTTTTGAAGCAGTTGGAGCGGCTGGGCTACGCCATGCGCTCACTCACCCGGGTGGAGGGAAGCTGATGGACAGCGAGCCGCCGATCCTGCTGGTGCACCGCATCGAGGCGGCGCTGGAGGGCGAGGCACCGGACCGGATCATCTTCTCGATGGGGCTCGTCTTAGGTCACGTGATTGCGCTGTTCTCGTTACCGGAAGACCACGCGGAGGTGCTGGAGGCTTGCGAGAACGCCATCCTGGTCGGTATCCGGGAGAGCGAGGTCGAACTAAAGGACCGGCATTAGGGTGTCGGAAAACTTGCCAGCACGAAACTGAGTCTTCCCGCCATATGTCGGGATTTGTCAGGCTAAAGGTGTAAGGAACGCCGACACCACATGATCTAACTAATTGAAATCATTACGTCGTAACCCCCGGCATGCCGGTTGCGTTGGTATTGACCGGGCTGCCTCCAAAAGGAGGTTTTCACGTGAAGCATCTAGCACCGCTTGCCGCCGCCGCCGCCCTCCTCTGGGCCGCGTCCGCTCATGCGCTGGTCTGCAGCGGCACCACACTCGACCTCGGGCTCTCCGGTGCCGCCACCTTGGCCCAGCTATCAGGCGGCAACTGCGTCTCGGCGGGCGACAAGCTGTTCGGCAACGCCAGCGTCACTGGCTCGATCACCGGCAGCGGTCTTGCCACCTTCAGCGCTCTGTCGCTGCAGGGCGACGTCACGATTGGCTTTATCGGCACGGTGGGCCCCAACGCATCGGGCGACATAACCTACGAGGTCGCGATCAATCCGGCCTTGGCGGGCAATTTCCAGATCCACGATTTGGAGAAGGATTTTACCCTGAACTCGACCCCGGCCGGGACTAGTGCGTCGGCGACCCTGACCGGGTCGGCCAACGGTACGACGTTCTCCTGCACCCGCACCGTCAACCCGATCACCTCGACCTGTCCAGTGACCGAGATTTTCGGTAACACCACGTTGGACATGGTGGTCAACCAGCACATCGCCACCGGTGACAACGCGACCGTAACCGGCATCACCGACACGATCTCGCAGATCGCGGTTGTGCCAGAGCCGGGCACCCTGGGCCTGCTCGGAGCTGGCCTGTTGTGGTTGGGGGCGGCGCTGCGTCGCCGCCGCCAAGTCTGTTAACCATCTATTTTCGAGACATTGGCTGGCGGGCATCCTAGATATCACCCACTGCGGCGATCACCGCAGTTAAGAGCGCGGCGCCAGTCTCCGAGGTTCTCCTTCGTTTCCGGTGCTGCTTTTGGCGGCCCCTGTACTGCGTTCCGGGCGTGATCGGCCGGGACGAAGGAGGACACCTTATGAGCGACGCACCTCTCGATATTCGAGAAAAGCTGGCGCACATCGATCTGATGCTGGCGCAGCACGACCAGGCTCGGGTCGGTATCGATTTAAACCGAACACAACACGATCGTGTGCGGCAGGAAATGAAATTGGCGCCATGGGCCTTAGTGGTATCCGGCATGACCATGGGGGCCGCATTCTTCGCCGCCGGCGCGGCTTTTTTCAAACTGCTCGGGGGCTAGGCGTGACGGCAACCAAAGCGGCGGCGATGATCCTGCTTGCCGCTGCGGCGATCTCCGCTGCGGGCGGGCTGGCCGGTCACCTCTGGCCGCAAGGCGCGCAGCAGATCACTGTCCGGCTGGAACAGCCGCTGGCGGTAAAGCTGCAGTGAGCGACGATGTGGTGAACTGGAGGCTGCTGGGGCAGCGGCTCGACCGCATCCAGCAGGACATGGGCCTGATGCGGCTGCGCGACGAGCAGCGTGAGGCGGGGTATCAGGCGGTCGCAGCAACCCTATCGCGGCAAATGGTCGAGGTGACGGCGGCGCTTGAGGGGCGCCTTAACTCGATCGATGACCGGCTGGGCGGAATGGAGGACCAGCTAATCGCGATGTCGCTCAAGCTCGATGCGCTGGCGCAGAAGTGAGTGACATGTGTCACCCCGGTTCGGCGGGCCACCCCTAAGACGCAGAAAAAGCCCGGCGGGGGCTGCAATTCCGCCGGACTTCTCCGAGGCACGTGCTTTAGACAGAGGAATTATAGCATGCTTTGGGTAAGTGTATATTTCATCATGATCGGGGCGATGGTCGTCTACGGCATGCTGAGCAGTCGACCCTAATACCCGAGCAGACCGCGCAGTTCCGGGTAAAGCCTGGCAACGATATTCGGCAGCGCGGTTGGCCCCGGTGGGGTTGTCGGGGCCGCCAGGAAGCGGGTAAGGGCCGGGCTGGTCGTGGCCCGCCCAGCGACATACCCTGGCAACAGGGGTGCCGCCGCCGAGCCTAAAGCGGCACCGGCAGCCAAAGGCCCGCCACTGCCGGCTTTGAATGCGCCGACCGCGGCAGCGGGCGCCCCAAGCAGGCCCATTGCCGCTTCCATTGCAGCCATGTACCCGCCGGTATTGGACGTGTTGGCGAACTGCTCGGTGGCTCGCATCCGCTCACCGACCGTCGCCAGATCCTGTACCCGGCGAGCGAGATCGGGGTCAGCGGCAAAAAGGGCGTCCCGCGCCTCCGGCGCCAGCTTCTGCGGCGACAGATTGCTGACCAAGGTACGCGGCGACACCGCGGTGCCGGGGGCGTTTTGCAGTGCCGCCGAGCCGGCATTGCGCAGTTTGTATGCCGCTAACTCGTCAGCCGCCGCAGGCATCTGCTGGCGGATGTCAGTCAAGGTTGTGCCGCCGACGTTCGACCCGCGCATCGCGGCCCGGTAAGCGTCTTCCGGGGCTATGGTGTTGGCCGCTGGGTTGCGGGCATTGATAAACTTGCCCACGGCATTTTCGACAAACTGATGACCCTGGCTGGTGATCTCGTTAGCGGCGCGCCATTCGTCGTGCGCGTTGTGGGCAAAAGCCGTGTCGCCCAGGGATTGGCTCAATGAGCCGTAGAGCCGGCGCCAAGCGGCTTGGTTGCCGTCACCGGACAACAGCGACTTCTCCAGCTCCTCGCCGACCGCGGTGCGCCACTGGCGGATGTCCTCCCAACGGGCAGTACCGGTCGGGGCATCCGTTGCCAGGGCGGCGCGCAGGTTTTGAAAGGTCGGGTTGTCATGAATGCCGGCGACGCTCGGCAAGCCTGGCATTCGGCGGGTAGCGGCATTCAGCACCTGGTTGACGGGAGCCAGATCGACGGGAGCGGTCACCGGCACTTTTGCGCCAACGGCCTGCTCGGCTGCCTGTTGCGCCTGTCGCCACTGCTGCATCCACGCCCGGCTTTCGTCTTGCAGAGCAAGCCCTGCCTCCTGCGGGGTTCTAGCTGCACCATAGCCGGCCGCCGTGTCGTCCAGGGCTCTGCCCCATTGGTCGAGTGCCCGGGTGCGGGCTTCCCCGACCCGTCCGCCACCTGCCAGGCTCTTGCCGGCGAAGGCTTGCAACTGCTGCATGACCGGTGAGCCGGTCACATCGCCCGCCAATGTCGGCTCGATCCCGAGATTGCGATAGGCATCGACCACCGGGCTGGTCAGGCCGCGGGCGGCCGAAACACCCTTATTGACCAGATCGAAGGCCTTGCCGCCCAAACCGAAGCCCAGGAGGCTGGCGCCGGCACGAGCTGCATTCGCGTACTCAGGAAAGGCTTGTGCACCCGCCTCACCGGCCGTCCCGGCTACCGCGCCTTGGGTCGCTCCGCGCAGGAGAGATGCGGGGTTCATCCCTCCTAACCATAGATAAGGCAAGGCCCCGCCAACGCCCTCGGCACCAGCCGTCAGATACTTCTCGCCGGTCGTTTGTGGCGTCAGATCCGAACGGTCGACCGCGCCCAGCGCCTTGCCGCCGGCCACCAGATTGCTTGAATTGAGCCCTCCTCCGGCAAGCCGTCCCAAGACATCGGTGGCCGGTTGACCGGTCAGGGGATCGTTACCGGGTGTTGCCGCTAACGCTAGATTGGCCGGTTGCCCGGTAATCGCACGGTGCAGCGGGTCGTAGATGCCGCGGGTAAAGAGACTGTGCGTCCAATTCTCCAGATCGCCCACCGCGCCGGCGCTCTGGAGAGCACCCTTGACCAGCGCGCTGCCGGCCATCGCCGGGTAGCGCATGAAGCCGCCAAGCTGCTCTGAGCCCGCCTGCGATGGCGCATCCAGGGTGAACCCCGGCGGTAGTGGGGGGATACTGCCAGTGGAGGGTGCGTCGAGTGTAAACCCGGGCGGCAGGGGCGGAAGGTCGGACATTACTGCGGCACCCACTGGCCATTACGCAGAATATATTTTTCACCTTTTGGCCCGGTTGCGGTGGGTACTGGCGGCGCCCCTCCGGCAGCACCAACCGCCGGCGCCGTCGTAGCGGGCGCGGAAGCGACCTGCATCGCCGCGCGTTGCTCCGGCGTAAACAGCGGTTTGTCCAATGCGTCCAGTTTAGCGCGGCGTACTGAGGAGGGGTCGCCGATGGTGTCGCGATAAACCTCCGCGACTGCGATCGCCCGCTGCCCGATTGCCTTGGTCATTTCGGCGATCTTGACCCGGCCGTCAGCCGTCAATGCGAGCCCTGGGCCGGCGGCCAGATAAGCATCCATCTCCGCGTTTGACTGGGACCCTGGTTCGCGAACCAGCGGTATCAAGCGTTGATTGATCGCCCCGAGTGTTTCAGCGTTTGATTGACCCGGGGTCGGAGCGACCCCGAAGGCAGCGGCAATTTGAGCGATTTTCGCCGATGCCGGCCCCGCTAACCCCTCTGGTGTCTTGCGGGCAAGGACTAAAGCCTCATCGACCAAGGGCAGCAATCGGCGCGCCTGCAAGGCTTGGTCTCCGACCTCTTTTGCCAGTTGCGCGTCAATTCCGATGCGGGCTTTATCGGCCTCGCTCACCTGCGGCTTGCCAAGTTTGATGCCGGTCATCGGCGGGATGGTAACGCCGCCGACCTGCACTGGGCGTCCTTCCGCCACGGCTCTGGCTTGGGCGCCCGTCATTTGCACTGTGCGGGGTTCGGTTTCTCCCGGGAAAGTTAGTGTTGTATCGACAAGTTGCAGGTCGGATTTTGCCTTTTCCTTGGCGATGTCGACCGCTGCCAAACCCTCCTGAATACTGGTGATTTGTTTGTAACTGCCATCCGGCATCTGCACCAGGCCGCCTTTAGTCAGAAGTTCTTTGGCAATGTCGAGGTCGCTCTGATGGGTAGCGTTTTGCTGGATGTATTGCTGTTGTGCAGCGGCGATGGCGGCGGCCTTGGGCCCCTCGAAGGGAAGCGCACCTAGCGCTTTCGCGCCTTCCGCCTGCATCAGATAAGCCGGCGATTTGTAATAGGTGTCCAACAGTGACTTAAACGGGTCACCAAGCCCAGCCATCTCGAACATGGCGTTAAAGGAGGCGAGTTGCTGCGGTGTCATATTGAGGCCGGGGATCTTGCCGCCAGCAGTGACAGCAGCTGCTGCCGCCGCGGATGGCATGCCCGGCACGGCTCCAGGCGCCCCGGTATCGGCGACACGCATCGCCTTCCACGGCCCCGTGCCGCGCTCCTGCAGGAGCCGGTCTGCTACCACCCGCTGCACCTCAACGGGCACCGACATGGCGTTGGGGTACTTCTCGGTGTCGATCCCGACCTTGGGTGCAATGTCGCGCCACGTCTCGTTGGTTATCTGCCAGGGGCCCTGAGCGGTCGATTGGGTGGTCGGCACCAGTTGCTGCATGATGTTGCGGTTGCCGCTTTCGCGGCGCGCGATCTCGTCAAGCAGAGTGCTTCTGTTATCGCGAGGCGGCGGAATAACCGTGTCGGGGGCTTTGGCACGGGCCAGTAAACCTCTCTCCTCCGGCCCGACCGCGGCATTGGCGGGACGGTCTACTGACGGATCATACGGTCGGCTGGGCGCATCGTAGGTGACGCCTTGCGCCCAAGCGCTTTTCGGTTTGGCTGGGTTGGCTGTGGTGGGGAACGGCACGTCAGCCCCGGCTGGCGCCGCCTCGCCGCTCAACTGCTCGACCCGGATATTCGATAGATCATCCCCACCCGCTCCAGGGGCGGTTTGGTCGAAAGGGAGGCCGGCTAGCAGCCCGCCCCCCTGCCCCATCTGCGGATTGGCGCCCGGCGGCGGCGGCAGGAGACCGGATTGCTGCCCGGGCGGCAGGCCAAATGGCGACGTGCCGGGTGGCGGAAGCCCGATCTGTGAGGTATCCGGCAGGCCAAACGGCGACAGGCCGGGGCCGGGGAGCCCGATCTGCGATGGCGCTCCTCCAGGCGGTGGCGGTGGTGCGTTGCTGGCAAGCGGCCCGCCGGTAGGTGCTCCGGGAGCGGTCGGAGCGGGTCCCAACGGCACCGCACCCGGAGCCGGCGGGGTGTCCGATGGTGACTGCAAAATGTCGCCACCAGCGGTTTTCCAGAAGAACGGGAGGACTTTTGCAGCCAAATCCCGCTTCTGCTTTAACGCCCGCACCTGCTCCGCCGTTTGCATACCCTTGAGCGCCTGCTCCGTTATATCGCTGCCGGTGCCGAAAGCTCCCAAGGCACTGCCCAAGGCGCCCAGGGTATTGACCGGTACCCGCTGCGGCTGCGCCGCCTGCCCGAGCTTTTCGGCCATGCGAAATAGGCCCTGGCTTAGCTCCCGCTGCTGCAGTGCCTTTTTTTGCTCGGGCGTAAACAGGTCGCCATAGAGGTCGAGGGGGCTGCCGCCCCCTCCTGGCAGGCCGCTAAGCCAACCGCCGCCGCTAGAAGACGCCGGGGCGTCCCCTAGGAGGGCCATATAGCCGGTGGTCTCCCGCTGATCCGCCATAGGTAGTGTCCCTTACTTGGCCGGCTTGCCGTTCTTGGGTTGCGTCCTGGCTTCCGGCGCACCTGGCTGACCTTGCGCTTCTTTCTCATGCGCCGCGGCCTGCTCTTCGTGCGCCGCCTGGGCGACGCCGTGCTGCGCCTGGTTGGCCGGGTTCTGCGCCGCTTCCCCGTGGATCGCCGCCGCTTGGCGGTGCGCTTCGGCGGTCTGCTCGTGGCTCTCCCGGTGGGTCGGGTTCTGCGGGGATTGGCGCCCCGGAACCGGCGGGGTCTGGCCCTGCACCGGAGCTGGGACATAGCCCGGGGTCGAAGCCGGTTGCGGCGCCGAGCGGCCGACACCCCCCGAACGGAACTCGCCTTGCCGCATGGCCTCGACGTCGCGCTTCGACTGCTCGACCCGGTCTGCCGCGTCCTTGGCGCGCTGTTCGTGCATTCGCTCGCCTTGCTGTTTCGACGGCTCGACCCCGTCCGACACCCCCATTGCCATCGCCAATTCTTCCGGCGGGGTCTCGGCCAAGACCAGCGCCTGTTGTGCCTGGTGCCACTCGGCTTGGGTGCGCGCTTGCATCAGTGCGGGCTCGGCGTTGGGGTCCTGGTTCCGCCCGCCATAGGCTTCGAGATCGCGCCTGAGCCCCTCCGACATCTGCCGCTCGCCCGGCGCGGCACGGCCTTCCGCCGGGGTAGCGCCCCCGCGGGTAGCGCCCCCATCCGGGATCATCTGCAAGGCTTCGTAATAGAGTTCTCGGAGTGCTGCGTAATCAGACATCTGGGTTCCTCTCCTGGTGGATCTCGGCGGCGATCTCTCGTTCCGCCCGGTGCCAGAACTCTTCGTCCCGGCCTTCTGGCTGACCGGCCTCTTGCCATAAACGCTGGGCCCGCGCCCGCACGCGCTCTTCCCGGGGCGTCATGTCACCGCGCATGTGCTGCTCCTTCCAAAGCCTCGACCCGAGCTTGCAAATCGCGCAAGGTGTCGAACACCGAGAACAGCCCGTCGGTATCGACAAAGGCGTGCGCAAATACCGTACCCGCTACCCCAAGGTCGCCCGCGATGTTGCCGGTTCCGGCCACCCCGAGATTGCCGTTCGAGTTGACTGCGTTACCGGTAAGGACGTTGCCGCTAATGTTGCCTGGCGAGGTGAGCCCGCCGCCGGCGGTGATTAGGCCGGTTGAATTGATATTACCGTTGCTGGTTAGTTGGTTGCTGCTAATGACATTGCCGGTGATGTCGCCGGCGAAGTGGCCGGTGGTCGCAGTTACCGTACCGGCGACATCGACATTGCCGTTACTCGTCAGTTGCTGCCCGGTGACGACGTTGGCGGTGATGTTGCCGGTAATCGTGCCGCCGGTGATCGGCAGGTACGGCAATGACAGGGTGCCGGCGATGATCTGGTCGTAAAATCGCCGGACGGCGCCCATCATGGCGCGGGCACAGTTGTTCACCGACGATGGGCTCTGATTTTCCGGCCAGCCGTCCGGTGGCGGTTGGTTGTTGCTCTCGTCGACCGGCGACCAGGTGGAGATGTCTGCCATCAGTTCTTGCTCATAAAGGAGTTAAGCGCGCTGCCCAAGGCCCGCTCGTAATTCACCATCTTGTATCCGCTGGGGTGTTCGATGACCGCCTGGGGGTCGACCTCGTCGGCCATAAAGCCGACGCGCTGCTGGTTATCGCCTTTGTACTTAAAGCTGTGGATCGGCAGATCGCCAATCTTGCCAACGACCTGATCGTCTTCTTTCAAGCGGCGATCGGAAAACGCGGTAGCAAGCCCGCCGACCCCGGATAACAGGCTGCCGATCCCGGCAACCGGGTTGGAGAAATAGGGTGTCGTCTGGGTGCTGCTGCCTTGCTGCGGCTGACCGATCGTGTGCATGAATTGCTCCAGCCCCTGCCATGGCGCCTGCTGCACCCCGTAATAGCGCGCCATCTGGTCTTGGATCTGCTGCTGCTGGAACTGGCGGTATTGCTGGTCTTGCGCGGTGAGACCAGTCCCCGCCTGGATCGTCGCCTGCGGCCCCGAGTAAGCGGCCTGCGCCAGGCCAGGGTACATCCGCAAGGCGTCGAGCGAGTTCTGATTGCCTTGATTGAAGCCGCTCGATAGCCCGGCGGTGCCGGCCAGCGAAGTCGCACCGTACTGGTTGGCGGCGTTTTGCGCTGCGGTCTGACCCTGCCAATACTGGTTGCCGGCAGCACCCTGGATGTTGGCGGCCTGCTGCGCCCCGGTCAGGCCGAGGTTGAGGCCAGCATTGTAGAGCTGGCCATAGTTTTGTGCGGCGGCGTCCTGCGCCTGGCGCTCCCTCGCGTATTGCTGTCCGTAGAGGTTGCCCGACAGGTCAGAGAGGCTGCGGCCGAGGTTCTGCTGCGCCGTGCTGGTAAGCCCGGCCTGGGTCCCCGAACCGTACCGCCCCGCCGCGCTGGCGGCGGCATCGAGCGAGGGAGCAACACTGGTCTGGTAGTTGCGGGTCACCGGGTCCATCGCCGACTGGACCATCTGGGCCATGTACGGGTTGGAGTTCAGGTAATAGCCCGAGGCTGTCTGGCCTAATTGGCTCAATCCCAGATTGTTATTGGCAGCACCTTGGGCGCCATATGCCATCGAGGGGGCGGCATATTGCCCGACCGCACTCGCGTATTGCTGACCACCCTGCCGCGCATCGTTCTCCAGCGCCTGATAGTTATTCATCACCGGCCCGGAGCCGCCGGCGAACTGCTGGTAAAACGGATAGGCCGGGTTGTAGGCCCCGCCATATTGCCCGCCGGCAGCTTGCTGGAATGCGGTGTTGGCAGTCGGCCACATGCCGGCAGTGACGTTCTGCCCGGTGTTGTAGAGGTCCTGGTAGCCCTGGGTTTGCAGGGTGTTGGGCGGGATATAGTCGGCCAGGGTCTGGCCGGGGTAATAAGTCTGCGGGTTGTTCTGGTAGAGGTTCTGCGCCTGCCCCCAACCGTAGTTGAGATAAGGTTGTTGTGCCACCTGCACCGGGTTAATGGCGGTACTGGTGGCGTTGGTCTGCGACGGCTTGCCCATCTATTCAACCCTTCGCAGCATCGCGATGTCGCCGGTCGCTTCGGCCCCCCAAGCGCGCAGCCACCCGGGGCGGCCAAGCGTAGTGATGCACTGACACCCGGTTTCCCGCGCGTGCCGGTCAATTGCTTCAATCAACGGCTTGATCCACATTTCCATGTTGCTGCCGCCGGCAAAGATCATTTCGAGCGCGCGGCGGCGTGGGTACTGCTTGATCTCGGTGACGATGACGGCGGCGACCTTGCGGTCTATTTCACAGATCCAGATACCGAACTGGCCAGCAAACGCCGCCCGCAAGACATCGACCGGCTCGTAAGCGCCGCCGGCCCGGAGGGTAGACTTGGCAAGGAGCGGCGCGATGTACCGCCAGCGTTCCGCCAGTTCATCGAGCGGCGGCAAGCGCACGCTGACTTCAGGCAACCCGCACCATCAAAACACTGCCGTTTTTGTAGAGACCGCCGACCGGTACGCCTGCCGCGGCCGCTGCTGCATCGTTGGCCGCGTCCGGCGGCACATTGTTGGCGCGGGCGGCAAGCAAATTAAGGCTCTCCGCCATGCCGCGCAGCCATGAGGCCCAGGCTTGCGGCGGCTGATCCGGCGGCACTGTGGGCACGGTGGTGGTGAGCGGGCTGTGCGCGGCCATCTAATCTTCCGCTGCTCGAACAGGACACATCAGCGCCGCGAACCTTCCGGGAAAAGGTCAAGCTCTATGCCCTGAAGCTGCCTCCAGGTCTGCCCCGCCGGCATCTGCATCCGAAACCGCAGATATCGCCCGGTAGTCCGCTGCGGGCACTCCCCGATCTCATTGAGCGCGACCGGCGGATCCCAGGTGACGGGATCGGTCTGCCGCTCGCGGTGGCCAACCGCGATTGTCGCGGTGGCGTTGCCGTCATTGAGGGGCCGCGTCATCCGCACCCACGCCCGCCTGCCATCGTTTGGCTGCATCTCGGCGGTTTCTAAAGTAGGCGCCATCGCCGGGCCGCCACCGATTACCAGACGGTGATCCCGGTCAAAGAAGGATAGCCTGGACGCCATGTTGCCGGTCCAGAACGGATCGTCAAAGGACGGCAAGATGGTGTCGAGGTCGCCGAGCCCGTCGATATTGTCGAGGTTGTAGATGGTGCCGTACATCGCGACCGTCATCCACTCGACGTGCGTCAGCGGCGGATCGAGGTCGATGTAGGAGGCGCGGGAAAGCTCCCAGTTGTAGACGAAAAGACGGCTGAGAAGACCGTTTGAACCGACCGTTGGATAGGCCCAGATGACGCTGCGAGAGCGCGGGTCGCGGATACCCTGAACATAAGTCAGGTATTGGTCGTCCAGCTCGCGCCAGAACAAGGCGTCCCATTTCTGGGCGCCGACGGGGTAAGAGGCACTACCGTCAAAGGCAGCAAAGCCATCGGACGACAGGTAGTAACAGACCGGCCGGACGGCGCCGCTCTGGTCGCGTGCGTGATCCACCACCACCGAACGCGGCGCCATCGTGCCGCTGGCACCTTGAGCAATTCTAAACTGGAAGATGAGTGGCGGTCCCGTGAAGGAGGCTGTGTAAATCCCCCTCTCGCAGAAAATAACGACATCGCTACCGGGAGAAAAACCGGAGACCAACTGAGTGACGTTGCCCAGGTCGGTTTGCACCAGATCTTGGTAATCGCTCATGACCTGTTGCGCTTCTATGCTTCCCGGGACTGGCCAGGAAGGCGGGTCGTTGATGCTCGACCACCACACCCGATAGGGTCTGGGCCCGTCCACGTCGTCGACGGTGTTGCCGACCATCAGGAAGTCTTTCACCACCGCGACGTATTTGGCGACCGGCGCAGGCGCAACGACCGGGTCGGCCAGCGGGTCACCCGGCTGCAGATCGGCGAAGTTAGCATCCCCCAAGGCCAGGCTCTGGATCGGGTCCACCCCGTTGGTCGCGATGATGCGGTCGCCAAAGCTGGTCATCGACCAGTGACCGCCCGCCAAGAGGATGGGCGGCGTCGCATAAGCCCCGCCGGTAGTGCGCGAGGCGTCGGCCAAGTTTTTAGTGGTCGGCACCACCTGGTAGAGCTTTTGCCGGTCGCCGGCGAAGATGTAGACCTGCCCGTCCGGGGCGCGGAGTGAGTAGGAACCCTGGCAGACCTCGTCCAGGGTGTTGTCGCTCCACGGCACCCCCGTCGGCATCGGGCCGTAGGATTTCTGGGTCAGCGGCACGCAGTTCTTGATGACCGGGCTGCCGGTGTTGCCGAAATCCGGCTGATCCGGCAGCCATTCTGGCCAACTTGCTATAGTCACCGGCTTGCTACCCCTCGTCCCCTAAGCCACTCGACACCAGACAAGCGGTGGGCATACAATCCTTCGTATGATCGATCGCATCGGCGCGATGGTCATGCCCAGTACACCCAACCCGTCTCTAGATAACGGAACTGCAATCCGGCACCTGGACCGTAAGCATTCTCGGGGGGCGATAAGGGCGCGGCGCCGGCATCCGCTATCGTCAGCGCCGTCACGGGGTTGGCAAAACTGATCTCCACCAACATGTCCGGCTCCGCCGGCGGCAACCAAATCGTCAGGGCGGCGCGAGGACCGCCAGCGACATACAAAGCCCGCTCGCCAGCCAACATCACCACTAGGGCGCCCGAGAACGGATTGACCACCCGCACCGCCGCCTCGGCAACCGGTAACGGAACCGGAGCGGGCGCCGCCCCGCCGCTGGCACTGCCGGCGCTGGTTTGGATACCGTGCGCCCGGATCTGCATCGGGCCGGCCCAGCGGGTCTTGCGGTCAAACGCCTCGATCGAGGCGAATACCGCGTCGCGCCGTTGTAGCCACATCGGCGCCCGCTCGTCGTGGCCGATGTAAAGCTCGGCCTCGGCCAGGGTGCCAAAGGTGTAGGCATCGGGATGGGTTTCCAGGAGCCAGTTGGTTGGCCTGGTAGCGCCGAGCGGCGGCACGCCGACCTGATACATCAACTCGATAGTGCCGCCGGCGGTGGGACCAACAAACAGCCAGAACTCCAGCCATTGCCCGCCCTGACCATCCTCCGCACCCTGGTTGTAGCCGAGCAAACTGTAATAGCGGGGACTGCCACCGGGCTGCGAAAACACTTCCGATCCGGGCGGCATGAACTGCAATTGCAGCCCGTTCAAGGCGACCGACCGGATAGCCCAGCAATCTTGCGGCAATACCATAAACCCGTTCGTGTCCATGGTCAGAACCGCGTGCCGCTCGGCATCGATCGTTCTGAGGCGCCGGTTGGCCTCGGCCTCGAACAGGCGGACCATATCGGGCACCGCCGGTGCCACCAACGGATCGCCCGGCCGGGCTAGCCAGCCAAGTACGGCGGTCCGCAAGTCGGTGTAGGTCGAAAGTGCCATGCGCCCTACAGCTTAAAACTGGTTGGTCTCAGGTGCTTGCAATTACACATTATACTTCTCCAAGTATCTAATGGCATTTCGCATCAGTTCGATCTTTTCATAAAAGTGACCAATCCCGTGATTGCATCCACGACACAAAATACCTCTAATTTTACCAGTTTTATGATTATGATCTAAATGGGTTTCCTTTCCACCATCCAGAGCATTACCACAAATTGCACACAAGTTATTTTGGGAAGCAAGCATTTCTGTAAATTTTTCTCGACTAACACCAAGCGTAGACCAGCGATGACCGCCATTTTTGCGATTGGCAATCGCTGCTAATTTTTTTATCTCACGAAATGCTAGGTCTTCTTTGTATCGCCTTCTATGATACTCACGGCGATACTCTCGAAATTTAGGATCTTTCCATCTCTCGCGAATACGCTTTTGCTGACTTGCCCTAAATTCCGGATCATTATCGTATTTGTCATGCCAATGCGCCAAATTCTTAGCTTTGTACGCCTGGCGTTTTAATACGTCACACTCAATACAATGTGCAGTTTTTGTTAGTCGATATGTAACGTGCCCCTTAGGGCAAGGCTTGCCTGTAAAATAATACATAAGCCCGGCCTTACGGGCTGCGGCGCGACGAAATCGCGGTAATATGTCATCAGCCTCTGGCATGGCTCACTCCCTTGCCGATGGTTAGGCTTGGCCGGGCGCAGCAACGCCCGGTCAGGCCGCATATTATAACTCAAAGTTTAAAACTTGTGGGGCGTAAATCCCGCCATTCGGGGTCTTGCAGCAGCTTCTTCACCATCGGCCAGTGCTCGCCCTTCCAGGCGTTGATGCCGAAGCGGGTGAGCCAATCCTGCGCGATGTTGTCCGGGATGCGCGCCGCCAGCCAGGCATCCTTGCCCTTGCCGTCGCTCTCTAAGTGGAAGGATTTGTTGGCATCCAGCACCGGCTGCACGTCGGCCCATCTTCTAATAATTATGTCGCCGGTGTCTTCGTTGTACTCGAAGGTCTCGTAGATGCCAGTCTGGAGATCGTGGTTGAGGAGGTATTCGGTCATGCAAGTCACCGATGAATGGGTCGTTGTCGAGCCGAGCTGGTGGGCTCGGGCGTTGTGCCGGTTGTTTGGCCACCCGAGGGCGCGGGTGCGTGGCCTGGTCGCGACAGAACGGCGATGGTGCCCGCGCTGCGCTAAGCGGTTGCCGGACGCGCCATGAAAAAGGAGGAACAACCCCAGAGTTGTCCCTCCTTCTGTTCAGGTCCGGTTACGGCGCCGTGAGGTCGTAAACGGCTCCGTTGCCGGCCTCGTTGTTGGCCCGCAATGTCCATTCACCCACAAGCATCCGCTTCTCGGCGTCGCCCGTCTTGGCCAACTCGAACTGCCGGATCGGCCGCAACCAATCGACCGACCAGAGTGACCAATTGAGCAGGAGCGCATCCCGCACCCGCATAAAGCGGTTGGGGATGATCCTCACGGTCGAAAAATCGCCCACGTACACGTCGATCGTGGTAACCAACTTACGATCCGACACGTCGTAGGTCTTCTGTGCGCCGCCGGCGAACCCTGAGGCCACCGCTTTGTTCGACGCGCCCACCATCAGCACGTCGAGGTCCTCCGAACTGTTGTTGTAAACGCTCGCCATCACCGTTTTGAGCATCGCCTCGGTAAAGGCCCGCGGCGTGCCGTCTACCCGTGCATCGGTCCCGTCTCCAGTAGGATTGGTGCCGACATGGCTGACGTTGGTCTTGATCCAGCTCAACACGCTGGCAGCTTTCGGCGCCGTTGCCGCCGCACCAACGACCTTGGCCTGGTTCGAGAGCAGGATCGCTTCGATGTCGATCTTCAGCTCCTTGGCACGCTTGGTGAGCTGGTAGGCCAGCTCGGTGCGCCGGCCGGCTTTGTTCACCGCGTCCAGCGTCGCCGAGATGATGACTTCTTTTCTAGAGATCTGGGTTCTATTACCCAGCCTTGTCGTCACTGATGCGGCAGTAAAAGTCGCAATGTCGTCGCCCTGGAACTGCGCGTTGGCAGTATTCGGGGCAGCTAGACTGTCGGTTTGCCACTCGTGATAAACCGCGTCGGCAGTTCCACGGCCGACATTACTGGTGAATGGGGTATCCACCCCTGTTATCGTGCGGCTCTTTATCCGCACTTCTACCGGTTACCCGGCAGGTCAGACTATATCATCCCTTTCGGGCAGGGCGCTCGTGGAGGCAATTACTGCCATGGCCGTTTTGGGGGCGTATTGGCGCCTGCATTGGAACTTGGAAGCACAGCTTCGAGAGCAGAAGAGATGGGCCTTACCGACCGTGTCGCTCCAGCGCTTCGATATGAACTTGCCGCATTCCTCGCAATTGCCATCCCATCGGCGGTAGGCTCGGCCTCTAGTCGTTACACCTTCAACGGGCTTTCGCCCGAAGCTTGGCTCGGGATTGTCCTCGGCATTACCCGGTCGGAGATCCCCCGAATTCACCCCGTTTGCATCTGATGCAGTATGTACCGCCCAATGACATCGGTAGCAGAGCGTAACCCCGTTACTAACTTCCCAGCGAAGCTCGGGATATTGCTCGTACGACATAATATGGTGCGCGTGGAGTTCGACACCTGCTGCCCCACAGTGCTGACATGTAGCGCTATCTCGGCCGATGACCGCGCGCGCCCATGCGCCGTGCCGCCCTCGTCGGTTAGCCCGGCGAGAATTCGGATTGTAGAGCGGATGTTCAACGCCGTAATAGCGTTTCTGACCCGCCTTTTTGCACTCCGGAGAACAGAATTGATGAGGCTTGTTGACGTACTCCCCATAGGGATTGAAGGCAAAGCTCTTGCCGCAATGCTGGCAAAGCGCCTCGCGTATCCTTTCCCCCTGCCAATTGGGGTGATTTTCCCCACGCCAGTTGACCGCACGCCACGCCCCTCTACAGGCGTAAGAACAGAAGCGGTATTTTACCGCTCTTGCGGGGATCACCCGCTCTTCTTTGCCGCACCACTCACATTGAACGGAAACACGCATCATCACCCCTCACAGAGGCGATGATCATACTACGTCAAAGGTCCGAAATCCAGACGGGCTTAGGTTGTAGATCATGTCGCTCAGGTCCTCCCTGAGCCCCTGCATTCCTGGACTACCCGCAAAGGTAGTCGCGGTTCCTGAGATAATTGCCATAGAGAAGGCTCCATCAAGAGGGAATGCCGCCGTCGTCGCGACGGTGGCGGTGCCGCTTGCCTAAGGCGGTGTAAGGCGTCGGTTGTCAGAGGATCTCCATGAGATAGCCGATCGCGTCTTTTTCACTGCCGCTACGCTTGAGCGCTGCCATCTTTTCATTGCGGCGTTGGGCTGCCCGACTGTCCGGCCTCTGTCGTGAAGCGCCGGGCGGTTGTACGGGAATGCCATTGCCGTTGCTGCGCTTCTGCTGAGCCTCCCGGCGGATCACTTTCTGCCGGTCGGCCTGCATCGCCTCCTCGACCACAAGCAGCACCCGGTGATCCACCACCTGGCTGATTTCCTGGTCGGCAAAGCCTTTTTTCTGAAGCCACTGCCGCATCTCCGCAATTTTCCGTGGCCCCTTCTCGGGGTCGGCAAATTCCGGGATAGCCTCGCGCAGCTTCTGTTGCTCGGCCTGCACGGTCTGCTGGAATTGCCACGCCTGAGCCTCTCTGCTCTGCGCCGCAACCCGTTGCAGTTCCTGCTGGATACCGCCGATGCGACCTCTGAGAGCGTCGCGTTCGGCAGAGAGCCGCACATAGTCGGCCGGCTGTTCCTGGGCTAGTCGCTGCCAATCGATCTCTTGGAACTTCTGAGCCTCGGGGGCAGCGACAAACAACAGTTGTTGCAGATTGTTAGCGTAGGCTTCGCGCTCCTGCTGAACAGTGAGAAAAGTACTTTCGAGTGCTTTGCGATGTTCGGCTATCTCTTGGGTCTTCTGGGTAAAGGCCTTGTTCTGCTCGCTCTCCCGCCGGGCGATAACCGCCTGTGCTTCGGGTGGGAGCGCTCGGAACACTTCCTTGTCTTCTCTACTCCAACTGTTTGGCGGCTCGATCCCTTGATGGTCCGACCCGTCCTCGCCCTCTTGGGCGGGTTCGAGGTCGGGTTCGTAGGCTTCGTCCTCCTCCTCCTCATCACTGGGGGCCGGATCTTCCGGTCCAGGCTTCGGGTCATCCGACCCTTGCTCCTCTGCCGCTGACTGGTCATCCGGCCCCATCGCGCTGTCGCGCAACGGTAGTGGCCGGGTCTCCAGCGTCCGCGGTTGTCGCTTTTTCGGTTTGTCGTCGAGCAATCCTTCGATGCCCTCCATGACCTGCGCTTCGGTCATGGCGCGGCTGTCGCTCGGCAGCACAGATACGTCGCCGCCCACAGTGGGGGCGTTGTCGCTCATCTGATTTGTCCTATAAAAAAGCCCGGCTTTAATGCCGGGCTGAGTTAGATTTTCTTGCTCGGCTTTAGTTTAGCCAAGCTCTCGGGCTTTTTGTTTCTGACAACCTCGCCCAGGGCCTCTTCAGCCCACCGGATAGCTTCGTTTGAAACCATCCCCGGCTCGATCTCGTCCAGAAGGCGCTTCAATGCCCGCACCAGGAGCTGCCGGTTGGTAAGGCCCTCGACGTTCATCCGCGCAAGGCCGGCAGGAAGAGATAGAGGCCCAACAACAACACGGCGACAAAGGCAAAGAACACATTAGACCCGGAGTAAGGCGCCAGTGGCGGGAACGGTAGAATGGTGAGGAGCCAAAGGAACATCACCATAATGAACAAGATTTCAATAATCATTGCCGATTACTCATTCCAGCATTCGCGATCATCACTCGCAGTTCCGCCTTTAAGCTTTCCACCGCCCAGTAGAGCCGGTAAGAAGCCTCGCGCTCCGCCTCGTCCCCCGCCCGGCTGTTGCGCCAGGTGTTGGTCAAACTCCGCTCGATCCGGTCCAAGGCTTCGATCAGAACCGGGTTGTCGAGGAGCTTCCTAGCCTCTTCGCCCAACTCGCCCTGGCTCTGCGGCACCGGCTGAGTAGAGCGCCAGGGCTTCTTTGCCTCCGCCAGAAATCGGGCAAACCGACCCCAGATCATGCTATAGCCGGACCCGACGGCGGATAGGGCGCGGCCGACCCGACAAGCACTGGTGTAGTCAGGCTTCCGTCCGTCACCGTATTAAGCAGGATCATCCGCTTCCGCCACCACCACCGACCACTGCCCCTTCATTGTGTTGGCAAAGGCGTCGCACGCCTGGCACTGGATGCTGCCATCCTCGTACAGCCAAAACGCCTGGCAATCGCAGTTGCATTGCCAAATCCGGGGTTCGGGCGGCTCTTTCCGGCGAAACTCCACGACGGCCATCGGTGCTATAATGCCTCCGGAGTGTTAATCATGAACCATCCCGAAACCGAAGAAGACCTTGAGCGCGTCATCACCGCGCTGGTGGCGCGCAAGAAAGCCGCCGACTTTGACTCGGCCGAATGGCGCATGGCCGATCGCCAGCTAGACGGGCTGCGCTTCACCTACGAGGCCGCGGGCCCGATCATCGAAGACCTCGACTGGTACAGCTAGTACTGGTTGGCCACCGCTCCCAGCCCGACGGCACCTAACAGCCCGTACATCGGGATCTCGCTGTTGACGATGCCGCGCCGCACGATCTCCTCGCGCGGCATGCCGGTCAGCCGATGGGTGCGCTCAATGCTCTCGTTGACAACATCGATCATCGGCTGGCCCGAGGTGTATTTCGGGTCCTTCAGGTTCTTGAACCCGCCCCAGGCGACATCCTGAAAGTCTCGCCCGGAGACGCCGGCCTTAGCCGCCTCCTCGCGCGCCACCTGTTGATGTAAGCCGTACCAATTCGGTACGTTAAGCCCCGGAACCATGCCGGATGTCATCTGCTCGTCCATCGTCACAACATTCGGATTGCCGGTAAATGCCTGCGAGAAATCGTGGCGTTTCGGGTTGGCTGCACCGAGCGACGAGAACCCGCCGGCGTCAAAGATCTTCTGGTGCTGCTCCATGTTTCCTGACGCATACCGACCACCGATCGGGAACGGCATGTCGTAAGCCGCCTGGGGATACGGCGCCCCCTGATTTCGGAGATAATTGCCGTACATCGCCATCAAGAAGTTGCTCTCCGGATTGGCCCCGCCGGTAGTCGCCGCCATGCTGGTCGCAAATTTCTGCTGGAAAGCTTCCCGCCCGGCAACCGGTCCCAAATGCTTGATGAACTCGTCCTCAAGCTGCTTCATCGCATACCACTGCTCGGTGTTCGGCATCTCGCTGCCGCGCTGATAAGCGGTCTGCAGCCGCTCGCGCGCCTCCGGACTGCCGATCACCGACATATGCGTATCGATCGTCGCCTGTTTGGCCGGTACAATCGACGCCGTATCGAGGTTCGGGGGGTAGTATGACGGGTCTACATTGGTCCGCATTGCCGGGTCAAAATAAGGTGTGAACCCAACATCATTCATGTCTTTGACGATGCGTTCGCGTTCCTTTTTGAAAGCCGTAGCCTCCGGCGTCAGTTGCTTGGCCAGATACTCTTCCCCCTTCTTTTTATCGAGCTTCAAAACCGGCGGACCGATCTCCGGATAGCTTTCGGCGTACTGCGGAAACTTCGCCGGCGGCGTGTTCGGCACCAGCGGCGTCGGGATAACGTCCTCCGGCGCCGAAGCCAACGGCGTGTCGAGCGTGATCATCTGCCGCTGCATGGCAGGCGTCATACGCGGCACTCGGATCGCTCCCGGCCCGACCCCCATCGCGATGTCGGTCGCCTGCCCGAGAGCAGCCGGGTTTAACGCGTTCTGTGCGAAGCTAGCCTGCGGGTCATAATAGTTCTGCGCCAGTGCGCCGCCCGTCGCTACCTTGCCGCTGATGATGTCCTGGAGGTGCTGCAGCACCGCCGGCTGCATCGCCGTGCTGGCTTGCGCGGCACCTTCCGCCTCGGGATCGCCGCCACCCAACAGGCTTTGTAGCCAATCAAGCGCCGCCATTGACCGGTCCGTTGGGTGGCCCCACCGGGCGCTGGTCGTAAGCCCCGGCAGCGTATTTCAGCTCGATCTCGCGCTGTTTTGCTTCGCCCGCGATCCTGACCTTGGCCATGCCGACGGCTAGGTTGTTCTCCGCCTTCTGGCGCTCCAGCTCCTTTTCGTACTCGGCCTTGAGGAGCCCCATCTCCTTTTCGTGCTGCAGCTTCTGCTGCTGGATCGCTGCGTCAGCCTGGGCTTTCTCGTTGAGCAGCCGCTCCTCCGCCTGCGCCTTGATGACGATCGCCTGAGAATTGGCCTGCGCCTGCATCTGCTCCTGTTGGATCTTGGCCTGCGCCTTCAGCATCTCCGGATCAGGCGGTTTCGGCGGCGGCGGCGGGCTGCCCGGTGGCGGGCCTTGTCTGGGATCAGCGAAGAAGCTGCTCTTAAAGCCCGCATTTTCCTGCAAGGCCTTCAGCGCGTCGTAGACATTCTGCGGGTACACCAGGGGCCCGCCGACACCACCCTGCTGCTGCACGATGGTCCCCTGCAGTTGGATCACCTGCATCAAATGCTGCAATATCTGGTCGCGGTTGCCGGTGCCGAGCCCTACCGACACCGTCACCGGCATCTCCTGCCGCCACTCCCTGGGGTCGACATTCAGCCAGCCGCCAGTCACCCGGATGATGCGTTCCTGCTGCTGATTTTTCCGAATGAGGCGCATCACCCCACGCATCAGTTCTTCCACCCCGTGAGCGAAGATCCTGGCAAACAACTCCACCCGCTGCGCCGCCGATTGCTGCAACATAGCGATCGAGGCGGCGGCGGTGTTGTTCAGCGCGTCCGGGCTGATCATCTGGCCTTGAGATGATATGCCTGTCCTGAGCTGGGCGATCTCGTCCAAATATTGGACTAATGGGAAGCTCTTATCCGCAGTGAACGGGATCATCATCGGCTGGACGCCGCCCAGCCTTCTGGTCCTGACGATCCCGCCGGGCCGGAGAGTTAGAAGATCGTCGTAAGTATTCTCATTGACACTATCGTCACCGACCTCGATGCGGGGCCAGTTGGACAGGAAAGCGTTGTCAATCATCTGCCGGATCAAGGTCGACTTGATCAATTGCAGATCCATCGTCAGATCGGCGAGAGACTGCCCGACCAACTTATGAGAGGCGGGGATCGGGCAGATGCTGATAAACGGCACCTCGTCGACGCACTCGACCGCCGCCTTGCCGTCTTTCGTTAGAATGACCATGCCGTTACCGGCGGTCATCACCCGGTAGAGTTCAGATGTCTTGCCGCCTTCGTCGAACTCCTCGACCGCTAATTTGCAGTAGTTCTCCTCGACCCAGATCTCCCTGCGGCTGCCCTTGGCGTTGCCATGCGGCCAGTCCTGCTCCTCGCTATGCCGCTCCACCCGCTCCATACTGAACTCGGCACTATCGTCCATCGGCACCAGGTCGAGGCACTCCTGGTCGTAGCCCTGCTGGACGAGATCGCTATAAGTCCATCTGCGCCGGTGGGACAGGAACGGGATATCGCCGCGTTTGGCCCGGCGGGAGAATAGGATCTCCTCCGGCGGCACGTTCTGGATGCGCACAACACCGTGCTCGCGGGTAACCCGCAAGGTACAGTCGTACAGCTCAACCGGCGGAGGCGGTAGTGATGGCAGCATCGGCTGCGACGGCGCACCTGGAGACAGCCCGGCAAGCCCTGGAGGCGGCGGCAGCGGCCCTGGCATTGGCCCGGGACCAACTCCGCCAGGAAGACCACCCATTCCCGGAACACCCGGACCTGGCGGCAGAGGCCCTGGGGCGGGCATGGCAGGCGGTCCTGGCTGCCCGATTGGCATCGGGGGAGGCAACGGCATGGGCGCGGGTGGCGGCACAAAAGGCCGGTCCATCGTGAACTCGTCCGCGTCCTGGGTGTATTTCGTCAGCTTGACGACTTCGATGTCTTCGTCATCGCCCAAGAGCGCGTCATATTGCTCCTTGGTCAGTCCTGTATACGTATAGGTCTCGGTGGTCTTCTGGGTGTCCCAATAATACTTTACCCAACCCAAGCGTTCCAGTAGAGCATCCTTAAACCAATCGTGGAGCAACATAAACCCGTTATTGTCGCTCATCAGGGTGTAATTAAGAAAGTCGGTTGCCTGCCTGGCAATATTTTCCATCCCCGGCCGCGGCGGCTCGACAATGCACAGCTTGTCCGATGCCGTGAAGATCCGGATAAGCGCCGGAATGACCCACTCCACCGCCTCCAGCACGGTGCGCATGACGACCTGGCTGCGGTCCGCCACCTCGTTGCCGAACGGCTCGCCGTTGTAATACTTCATCGCCTCCATGCGATCGTGGCTGAGCTGCCCGCCATCCTTGCCGAGGGCGCTGTCCAACTCTTCCTGGATGATCGACTTGACGTTCTCCTCATCCAGTTCGTCCAGATCGAGACCCTGGACGATCTCCTGCGGGCGTTCCGGCTGCCGGCGTCCTCCAGGACGCATGCTGCCCGGCAGATCGTCGCCGGCAAAGGCGCTCCCCAGGGTCCGGTAAGCGTCGCTCATCAGCGGCCCTTTTTGCCCTTCTTCTTCAAGATCCCGGCCCCCTTGTCAGCCTGGTTAAAATCTTTCGCTACCGACTGCGGAATGCCGACCTTCTTGGCAAAGGCCGGGTTGTGCGCCGCCGCGGCCATCGTCTTAGCTTGCTTCTTAGTTCTTGACGGCATACCATCGTGCTCCATTGCGCTAGAGGATAATGACGCATGCCACAGCGCGGCTCCAGAACTGTTGTAAAAATCTGCCCCTGCGGCTGCGGAAATCAAATTCCGCCCCGTATCGACAAGAAAACCGGACGAGTTAGCATTTATCCAAAATTCATATCTGGGCATGGCATGCGAGCTAAAGCCGACCGACAGCGCGGCGTCTCCGTAAGAATACCGCGACCCATCGGAGCATCCCGCCTGCACTATTCCGGCCCGGGTATGGTCTATCGCATGATCAAAACTAAGACAGGGTGGAAGTATGAGCATCGCGCCGTCATGGAAACTATGATCGGACGCCCGCTCGAAACCTGGGAGCACGTCCATCATGTCAATGAAGATACGCTCAATAATTCCCCCGAAAATCTTAGACTAACCACCCGATACGCTCATCCTGGCATTCACGTCGGTCTTATCGGGTGGGCCAGAAAACATGACCGCTGCACCGACTGCGGCGGGACCAGTCGGCAGCACGTTGCCCTCGGCCTCTGCACCGCCTGCTACCAACGATCCCGCTATCCCAATCAGCGCGCTCCGGGCGGCCGACCCGGCCCACGACGCGCCTCGCGCTCTTCGGTGTGGTTGACCTCCGGGCCGTAGAGATCGCCGTGCAGCTCCTTGCCCTGGACGCGCTCGACCAACTCCTGGACGGTCTTCTCTAGCTTCTCGATCCGCTCCGTCAGGCCCTGCAGCATCGCGCTGTCACTCGCACTCATCTCTGCTCCTAAAAAGGAAAGGGCGCCACGAGGCGACCTCTTGTTCCTACCGCTTCGGTTCGGCGGTCGGGGGGAGCCCCTGATCCGGCCGCGGCGGAGCTCCTTGCCCCGGCGGGCGATTGGCCGGGTGACCGGGCTGGCCCGGGAGAGAGTTGTCCGGCCGCAGGTTCAAGTCGACGCAGACATAGCGCCAACCCACCCCGGGAATGCCGACCACCACCCAAAACTCGCCATCCGGCAAACTCTCCGCCACCGGCGGCCATACCGTCCCCGGCGGCGGCTTGGTGCTGGCGTCCGGCGGGATCGGCAACCACGGATGCCCCGGAGAGGCCGGCGGCCAGATCCCCGGCGGCGGCTCGGGCAGGCTGTTGTCAATCTGCCCACCGGGCGGCAAGCCCTGGCTCGGGTAGCCACCGCCCGGCAGCGAATTATCCGGACGCCCGGGATCGCCCTGGCCATAACCCGGGTCAACCGCGCCGCTGGTCTGGCGTACCCGGATCGGGCTATTTGATACTGCGACGTAAGCCATTGTTACTTCTCCTGTTGCGGTCTCTTATAATAAGATGCGCCGCCGGTTTTGAGGGAGCCTAACGATGCCCGAACGTACACGTAGTGAAGCCGAGGCGAAGAAGGAATACATGCGCCAATGGCGCCTCGAAAACGCCGAGCACTTGCGCGAATATCAGCGCGAATACGACAAAAAGCGCGCCGGGCGGGTACGCAGCGAAGAACAAAAAGAACGTGATCGTGCATGTAGCCGCAAATACGCAAAAAATCGCTGGGCTAATGATCCTGTATTCAGAGAAAAGTCGCGTGCCCCAGCCACTAAACGCATGAAGACCTGGAGAGCAGCCAATCTGGAAAAATCACGAGAACAGAAAGTCGCGTCCGAGCACCGGCGCCGCGCGCGCAAGGCCGCCACCGAGAACACCTTTACCCTGACAGAATGGCAAATCCTTCGCGCCCGCTCAAAACATTGCCATTGGTGCAAAACACCATTTACCGCCAAACTCCGTCCAACCCACGACCACATCATTCCATTTTCCAAGGGTGGCGGCAACACACTGGCCAATAGTTGTTGTGCTTGTCGGCAATGTAATACCAGGAAACAAGCCACTTTACGCAATCCAACTACCGGGCAACTGATATTGCTGTAAATCAGACTATGCCCATAGCAGGGTATTTCAACTTTTGCGGCCGTCCTTGCGGCATCTCATAAGCAATGCACATAAGTCCAAATGCGTCAGCGCCATTTGAACTCCAGTCGTGCTCAGGTCCAAGTCCAACATCTCTAATATCTTCTGATTTCTTTTCGTGATACCAACCTAAGGCATCTCTTCCCGCTTCGGTGGTTTCCTCGTTAAACCAAACAGACGGAAATAACCTGCGCGCCGCTTCAATCCGCATCTTGGCGGCACCGCGGCCCTGATTGGGAATTACATCCACTGGAAATCCTGCCTGCCGGAAAGCACTCTCAAAACTTACGTCATAAATCCTGTCGTGCGTTGCACCATCATGCGGCAAATAGATTTGCGACTTTCCCCAACCGCTATCCCGCAACCACTCAATGTGCGTTCCCAACGTTTGGCCAACCGCCTCGTAATACGAAAGCACATGGATTGCGTTACGACCGGCGAACTGCACGATCCACATCGCAAAGGCATCGCTCTTCGCCCCAGTACCGCCTAAATCACAAAACGCCTTTATCGAAAGCAATGGGTCGCGCGTGACTTTTGTTATCCGGTTCTGCTCCTTAGCCTCGTTCAGATGCCTAGCAAAATAAGCTCCCGTGTGCGCGGAAGCATAATCTCCTAACCAAATATGCCCGTATTGCTCCGGTCTCAGTCTTTCGTCTTCTGCCCGGATCTGCTCCAAGACACTCGGAAACCAAGGATTATCCTTATAATTTACCTCTACAATCTTACTGTTAAGTGGTGGATTTATTCTAAAGCGTTGGTTTGTCGCGGATGCACGTCGCTCTGGGTTCCAAGTGCACCAAATCTCGGCCCCTTCCTCGCGTACTGTTGGTATGGCTTTCTGCCAGGCGACTTCACTAACCGGCTCCGCCTCATCGACCCAAAGAAGCCTAATGCGCGCCGTAGATTTAACGCTTTCGATGTTCCGCCGGAGGCCCACAAAAGTAAAGTCAATCCGGCCGTCTTTGGTGCGGATGTACTTTTCCCCAATCTCATAATTCTTAGCAAGCCACGGTTCTGACTCAATAGCTTGCTTGACTTCCGCCATGCTGCTTTCATCAAGCGAGTTTTGAAATTCTCGACCACAAACAATAACCCCGCTTTCCTTCGCCTGGGCGCAGCGTAATCCATAAACAGCAGCCATTTTTGCGAAGGATCTCGATTTTGCGGAACCCCTTCCTCCGAAGGCACCACGGTACAAGGCTTCCCCTGAGAATACCTCAACCAACTTCTCCGGCAGTTCAATCTGGCCGCTGTTCGACGAACGCATTAACTTTCCCTTGTCCAACCCATGCTGGACCGGGTACCCGGCAGGGTCGCAGGCCTGGGCGGCAAACGTCCCAGGTCGGGGCCCTCCTCGATGTTGTCGGCAAAGCAGTCGGGCGGCAATTCTACGGGATCGTATCGGGGCCAGTTCGGCACCGGCTGCGATTTGACCCGCTCCAAGGCCAGCCAGCGGTCGCAGGGCTCGGTTACCCGCTCGCCGCACAGCTTGCAAAACGGTAATGGCTTGGCCCAGAACTTCGGCTTGGTCATCCGGTCCCGCCGAGGATGTAGCCGGCAATAGCCGACAGTGCCGCCAACGCCGCCTCGCCCGATATCCGATCCTGCACGCACAGGATAGCAATCGTCGGGACAACGAGGAAAAGCACGATCGCTCTCGAGACGATCTTGCCCTCGATCATCGTCTTCACCGTCGCTTCACTGGCAAACAGCGTGCCGAACGCCACCGTGCTGATGGTCATGACGACGAGAAGCCCCAGCACCGCCAGGACCGGCCACAAGGGGCTCAATGCGCCTCCCACGCCGTGCCGTTGCAATACGCCAGCACCGCCAGGCTGCCGCCGCCGGTTAGGGCACCCCGGTAGGTCGGGGCGCCGTTCTGGTCCGACACCGGCTTTACCGCGTGCTTCAGCGCTGCCCCGCAGGATGGCAATGCCGCCACCGTCGATGCACCGCCGCCAACAGCACTCGCCGCGTCAATTGCCGTCGCCACACTCAGATTTGCCGGCGCAATCCGACCCAATGGTGCGCCACGAAAATCATTCCCCAACAACACGATGTTCTGAAACGTGTTGACCTGCTCCCGGTAGCCATACCACGGCAGTGCCGAGCCATCGTCGCCGGCCCAGTTGCCGGCATACAACGTGCCGCTCGCATTATAACTGCTGCCGAGGTTGCCGCTCTCGAAAGCCGAGCCGTTCGCCACACCCTTGCTGACACCATAGGCCCGGTTGTTCGACACCACGGCCCGCAGCCCCCCGTTGCCGACGCAGGGACCGCCGATATTCCAGCAATGATTGCCGCCGATCACACTGTCCGGCCCCCAATTCTCGACACCGCTCGCCGCCGTGTTGTTGACATCGAGGGCCGTGCCGCTGTCGTGAAAGCGGTTTCCGGCGATCAGGTACTTTGCCGATCCGGCCGCCGCCTCGGTAGTAATGCCGCCGCCGAAATTCCACCCGCTAACATCGTTGTCGGCGATCGACAACCCAGTGGCGTTGATATACATCCCGGCATTGACGCAGACGTTGTTGTCGATGCTGCCGCCGGTAATCGTGCCGCCGCCGGAACTGCTGAACAGCACGCATTGCGTGCCGCTGGTGGTGGGCGACGCCATGCTCAGGTAATTGTGCGAGATTATTGGGTCTGTTGTCGCACCGCCACCCGACACCAGCCCAACCAGATACATCCGCAGCGGCGCCGCATTGATCACCCGCACCCGCTCGACCCGCGGCCCCGCGGTGCGCGGCAACTGCACGACAATCGACCCGCCGGCTGCCGTCGTGGCGCCAGCCATGTCTATCGTCAGGTCGCGCACCTCCTGCGCCGACAGCACGCTCCACGGACCAACCACGCAGGCGTTGGACAATTTCAGCACCGTCGCTGTCGCACCATCGCCGACGACAGCCGTGCCTGCCGCCGCGTTATGCGCGCTGCAGCCCAATCGATACGTCCCGGCCGGCACCCGACAATCTTTGCCGCTGGCGATGCAACTGGCGAATGCCGCCTCGCTGCTGGCCACGCCTGTCGGGTCGGCGCCGTAGTCCATGATCGACACGCTCGGGCCAAGGCCGAGGTTTACCCGCGCGCCGGGCAGCTTGGCGTTGCTGGCGTCCTGATACATATCAGCCATTGCCGGCCCCGCCAGCAGCAAAGCCGCCGCCCAGGCCAACCGCTTCATCAAAATCCCCAGAAACTGCGCTGATTGGCCGCCAGCACCGCCCGCTCATTGGCCGTTAGGGCATAACCGTTCCAGAACACCGCTTCGCCCATGCTGCAAGTCGGCCCCGCCGCCCCCGCCGCAGGCGTCCACAACCAATCCGCTGTCGTTACCGTCGCGAGGCTGCCAAGCGTGTCGGTGCCGTCGATGTTAAGAGCCGAGGAGGCGCCGTTGATCGTGCCGTTGCCGGCGTGCCATGCCCCGTGCGCCGCCGTCGCAAACAAAGGGTTGCCATTCCAGAACAGCCATTGCGCCGAGCCCGCCGTGCTGGTGAGCTGCTGCACCCCAGCCTGGATAAAGGCGCAGCTTGCCGCCGTATCCGTCTTCGCCACTACCGAGTAACTCGTCGCTGCCGCGGGCGTTACCTGCGGCCCGCTAATCAGGTTTTGCGTGCTGAAGCGAAAGCACGGCAAGGTGCCGTTGCAGTTGAAAATAAACTGCGGTTGGCTGGCCGGCGTGCCTTGCCCGGCATGCCGCGCCGTCGCCGACTGATCGTACCACGTCACGACAAAACAGCTCGTTGCCGCACAGAAACTGTTGGCCGCCACCGTGTCTATGGGCGCCCCGGTAAAGCCGGTGAAGCCGAGAAAACCGATGTCCTGCTCGGCGTTGTCGCTGGCCCGTCTGAGCCGGATCGCCGGCCCGCTGTAGCTGCTCTTTAGCCGACGCATGCCGTAAGCCCCGGCCGGGGCGGCGAAATTGTCGAGAGGGAGGGGGGTGTAGTATTGTTTCTGGTTGTTGGTCAGCGCGATGCGCTCATCCTGGCTCAGCGCGTAGTTGTCCCATAAGAGCGCCTCGGATTGACTGCACACCGCCGTCGCCGCGTCCAGCCGGGCAAGCGTGATCGACACACTGCCACCGCCGCCGGGGATGTTCGCCACCGTTTCAGTGCCGTCAATCCCCGCCACACTGGCCGCGCCGTCAACTACCGCCGTAGCGCTGTGCCACGCCCCGTCAGCCGCCGGCACAAGCTGAAAACCGACACTAAAGTCCGTCAGCCGCCAATTGTTCGCCGTATCGGGGAAATACGAGTTAACGCCCTTTAGCAAAAGGTAACAAATACCCGCTCCACTATCGCGGCGTGCCACCGTGTTCATGGTTGATTTGGCGACAAACGTGGCTGCCGCCGTTTGTAGTATCTGCCCCGCCGTCAATACCCGCGCACACGGCTTGCCGTTGCCGCAATCGGCAATGTAAGCCGGTTGGTTCGCCGGCGTTGCCTGAGTGGCGTTCCTGGCGTTCGCCGATTGGTCGTACCAAGTGTCGATAAAACACGTGGTGGCGGCGCAAAACGTCGCCGCCGCCGCGGTGTCGAAGTCGCCTTGGGCGGTAAACCCAATGTCCTGGGTCCCGCCCGTCGTCCGTCTGAGCTTTACCGCACTGCCGGCATAGGCCGATCTGACTTTGCGGAAACTGTAAGCCGCCGACAGGCTGGTCGCCATCGTGTCGGTGACGGCCGACCCCTGCAGGCGATGGTGCGCCCCCTGGCCGGCGACGTTCGGGCCGGCCTTTAAGTAGGCCGACGCCGAAGTCGATAGCAGCAAGCCGACCAGGAAGGCCGCGGCGGCCTTAATCACAAGCCATTACCCGGGGTCAGGTAAACCGTGGCCGCGGTGCCGGCGCTGATCCCCGCCACATAAGTCTGGCCACAGCGGATCACCTCGACCGTCCCCGGCGCTACCGGCATGCTGGTAGTCGCTACCGCCACCACCGCGACGTCCCCACAAGACAGAAACACCGGCACCGTGCCGCTGTTGTATACCCGCACATTGTCATTGCCCGGCGGGCTCGCCTGGATCTGGACCCGCGCAGTCGCCCCGGTCACGCTCAACGTCACCGTGTTGCCACCCGGCTGAAAAGCCGCCTGCTGGGCCGACGCAATCGATAATGTCAAATCGGACATTATGAACAATGCCAGCAATACCAAGGCTTTACGGAACATCTAGCACTCCATTTCTACCTTGGCGTTCATGTCAGTTACCTTCACCACGCTGTTTCAGGCTAAATGCGAACGGTTCGCAGGAATTTAGTAAGCGTGGCTTACTATTTTATACTTAGCGAATACTTTCTGGCCCGCTAGATCAACAAAAAAAATATGTTGTTTAGGCTGCGGGCGGTTTAGAAAAAAATATCAGTGGCTTAGCAAAAAAAAAAGATGGGAAAACACGGGAACATCGCACAAACGTGCGGGCGGGGCGGGGCCACCGCAGCCGCGATGGGAACCCATTTTTTCGGGGGTCCGAGGGGGGGGCTTCGAAGCTGGAGAGGGTCGGAAGCGGCCGGCCTGGCCCGCTGAGCTGTGGGGGTCATCGAACCCGCCGGCCGCTGCCTCGCCCGGGCCGAAGTAGGGGCTCTCATCCCCGGGCGTGGGATGGCTTATCGCACGCCCCCTCGCGCGCGTATATATAAGGCAACGACGGCAACCAGCCGGACAACCGCTATGATGGCGGTTGCTCCGTAGACTAAACCCTAGGATTTCAGCCGTTTTATTGTTCCCTTTGGGGTTCGGGCTTCCCCCGGGCTACCGTTAACGCTGTCGTCGTGCTCGATCTGAGGCCTGGGCCTCGCCGCAACAGGAACAAGCTCAATTCGCGTGATCAACGGCCCGCCATCCTCGCCGGTGACCTCCGTGGTGACCTTGTCACCATACTTCTTGGGCATCTGCTTCGACAGAAACCACTTGCGACTGTCAGCCATCAGTCGAGCGCGCTGAACGGCCCCATTATCCACAAAGCCATCAGGACCAAGACACGGTTGGTCACTGATCTCGATCACCTCCTCAGCGAGGCTTTCACAGCCCATCTCGCGCGCGTGAGCGAATTGCGGACCAAGCTCAGCGGCGTCTTTAGTCACCCATTTCCTCACCGCCTTTTCATCGGGCATGTGAGGATCGCGACAGATCGCACGCAAGCTCTCGCCCGTAGCGAGCCGGTCGCAGATCTCCTCGAACAGCTCCTCGCTGAACAGGTGCCGCCCGCTGCGCCCGCCTTGCTGCAGCGCAGTCGCTAGCACGCGCCGCGCCACCACAGACCAATCCCGAGATATTTCTGCGCCAAGCGCATCTTTTCCTCTTGCATTAGCTGCGCTGAGCGCATATATCTATCTCATCAGACACGGAGACAGACACGATGTTTATCCTTCCCAACAACCACTTAATTTTCGCCACTGCGGCAGCGGCCCAGGTCGTCGCAGACGCCAACAACACGGGCGAAGAAGACGGCTGGACCTACACGGTTGTCATGCTTCCGAGCGGCAAGGCGGTCGTCGAAATCACTGACGAAGACGGCGAAAAGGTGGGGCTGATTTAGCCCCCTTCACCACATCGGACACGGAGACAAACAGATGATTAAGATGACCAAAGCTGACGCCCTGCGCCGCCAGGCGGAACAGATCGAGCATTACGTCGCCCAATACGGCGCATGGGTTCGCGAAGCGGTCGCGGCGGAAACCACTGCCGACCAACTCGCTGACGGCGAACACTTTGTTAGCGACATCAACCGTCACATTCCGCGTGGCGGTGCAATTGAGTTCATCATCGAGCGCCGTGGTTATAAGACCCAGGCATCGGACCCGTGGGCATGACCGGCCCCGACCTGAAAGCCTGGCGCGCCCGCTTGGGATACACCCAGGCGGCTGCGGCGGAAGCGTTGGGCATCTCGGTGTCACAACTCGCCGACTACGAGAGCGGCGCCAAACGCGGCACCGACCGCGCGGCGCCGATCCCGCGGGTTGTGGCACTGGCCTGTCAGGCCCTGGAAGATCTCGACGCAGGCATGGCTCATTGAGGCGCCCGCCACCATGCCGCCATCTCTTCAGCACAATTCGGACACAAATCGGCGCGGGACGGCAGCATGGTCTCATCGCTGCTGCTGGTCAGTCGCGACAAGCGCGCCTGCGACGGCGAGGTCAGCTCGACCTCTTTGCCGCGGCGGGCGCAGGCGCGTGTTTCATATTTTCGCCGAGCGATCGCTCGCCACGGCACCGGAACGCCAGGAGGCTACCTTCCGGACGGCCAACGCCGTTCCACCTCATTCTGCGGCTTCCCGTAGGGAACTCTCGGGCATTGCAGCGTACCGCCCAAGGTACGCCGGCTCCCTGGGGCTCTCGACAACCGTCCTCCCCGCCATCTCGGCGAGCGAGCGGTATCGCGTCTCACCCGCCAATCCTTGGCTGACCACGCTCATCGGCTGGTCCGGCACACCGTCCGCCACCAGGGCCCGCGCCAAGGCGTAGGGCGCACCGCTCTTGGACCGCGCCTGGTAGGGCTTGCCATCGACCTGGCATTCCGCCACCCAAGCGCGGCCGCGGCTGCCGTGCGGCTTGGTCGTATCGGGAAATTGCCGGGCGACGATCACGGCTCCAACCCCCTCGCCCGCGCTGGCGTGCCGTTGAGCTTCGACAAAATCCGCGCCTCGCCGTCTTCCATGATGTTTCTGAGCTGTCTCGCGCCGCGGCCTTTGCCGTGATTGGTGGCGTGGTCGAGGTATTCGATGCGGCGCCAGGTCAGGCCCTCCGCCCTGGCCCACAGCACCATGCGTTGGGTCGGGCTAAGGATGTGCAGCCAAGCGAGGCATTCGTCGAGGCGAGTAATCGCTTGCGGCGTTGGGGCAGCTCGGCGGACCTGGGTACGGTCCCAACCGTAGGCCAGCCAGTCCCTCAGCATATCCGGCCAGGGGCTCTGGAGTGATCGTTCGAGCCCCTTTGGTTTCGGCAAGCGTCTGAGGGTATCGGCCGCGTCGGCCAATCGGTCTCTGAGTTCGTCGACCGTCACGCAAGGGCTTTCCGACCTTGGTGGCGGCCTCATCCAGGCTTGCGCGGCTGGTCGCTGCGCCTGCCCGGGGATGGCCCCCGAGAGCATATCCAGAAAAGCTAACAAAACCGTGCAATATGTGAAAGGGGTGAAATCAACATCTTGTGTCGGGTTTTACCGATTTCTCCCAGACCCCGGTCACCGTGGCACCGGGTAGCGCCTTCTTGGCCTTCTCGATCTCGGCATCTTCCAGCACGCGATTAGCGGCCTGCCAGCCGCGCACCATCGCCGCGCCGTGAATGCGGATCTCTTTATCGTCCGCCTCTTTTATCGCCTGCCTAAGCAAATCTTTCTGCTCATCCAGCCTCCCATAAAATTCCTTATGATAAATCCGCAAACGATCCGGTCCCCACACAGGCGCAGTGCACCAACGTTCTCTAAACGCCTTTTCGGCCGCATCCACCTGCCGCCACACCTCGATAACAACCGACCAGTCTATCTCAGACTGCCGTTCTGCATCCTCACGGAACACAACTTTAACCCCAGATCTATTAAACACCTCAATAAACTGCCCTTTGGTCGCGCCGACACCAATGTACCCCTCAAGAAATAGAATTGGATGTCCGGGGCATGAAGTATTCCGTATCTGCCGCAAAACCGCCGGATAATCATCTCCAATTACCGGTTTAATCTCCACAGCAAATTTCACCCCACATAAATCAATATATACATCCGCCCCACTCATCTCAAAAGAAACCTTCAGCTTGGTCAAATACCCCTCACTCTCCCAAACCTTACTATAAATAGTTCCCGAATGATGAACAGCAACAACTCGCTTCACAAAAGCGTCGTCTAGAAACAGCGCTTGAAGTAAGTTATGCTCTGGCGTCTCACTCGGTTCGGCGAAATTATTGATGATTAAAGTATAAATATTCTGATACTTATCCTTGAACCACGGTTGCGCCAGCAACCAATCCATGTAATCCCGATCCGCCGCCATCGCTTCGACCGGTTGATCCTTGTATTTGCCGAACGGGACGACATTATTAGCCATCTCTGATTTTCCTCCTTAGTTTTCAGGCACTTGCCGACAACGTGTTGATAACATTAGATATGACGCATATGACGGATATGACGCTATTTCACCTAATACGCGCGAAAAACCTAGAAAAACCTATAACAACAGGAAACCAGCGTCATATCCGTCATATGCGTCATGTATTGGTTGTTATCAGGGGGTTGTCGGCAACCCGTTGGCAGCATTTACTTTTTCGGCCTCGGCTTTGGCTCTTGCCGCCTCGATGGCGGCCAGCTTTTTAACGTATTCTCCGTTAATATCAATACCTTGCCTTTGCCGCTCGGCCATTGTTCGCCGACCTGGCGGGAACCCCTGCTCGTCCAACTTGCCGCCAAACAGCTTTTTCGACACCGCTTCCTCGCCAACCTCGTCGCACCAGACCTCGTAAGCCTCGAAAAGTCGCCCGGTGCCGCACTGCAGACCGCGTGATTGGTGGCAGCAATCGCGCACAAAACCACTAACATTGTCTTCACTATCTTGATACACCTCGGTTGCCTCACGCACCGCCTTCGGTGGCTTAAGTCCAATCTCCTGCCATTTTAGGCAGCCTCGCACCATCCAGGCGAGAATACCGTCATGCTCTAGCTTGAGTTTTTCCTTGAGGTCGGGGTCCTTCGTTAACTGCGAGCCCTCGACCTTGTCGGCATCGACAAACTTAACCGTGAAAGGCAATAAATAAATCCGCCGCCAGATAGCGTAGTCGGTGCCCTTGATCTTCGGCCGATGATTTGTCGCAAACCACAACTTGAACTGCGGCACAAACGAAAAGAACTCTTTATGATGAAACCGAGCGGTTATCGTATCGCCGCCGGACGCCTGTTTAACCAACGCCTCGGCCAAGTGCCTGTCCTGCTCGGTTTCGACCACCGACACCAGCCTGGCTCCGACCAGCGCAGCAATATCATTGGTTAATGCCCCGGCTGGTTTCGCCGCCCAAGTGTCGGCCGGCGACCGCTTAACATAATCCCCGAGCACTGCTTGTATCGTTTCGATCAATACGGTTTTGCCGTTTGATCCCGAGCCGTGCATGATGAATAGCACCTGCTCGCGGGTTGAACCGGTCAGGGAATAACCCAAACCGCGTTGCACAAACCCGACCAGATCCATGTCACCGCCGAATATCTCGCCGACGAACTTCTCCCATTGCGGGCAGGGAGCATCGGCTACAAAGGATGCGCCGCATAGTTTGGAGATCAGGTCGGCTTGGGCGTGCGGTCGCAGCTCGCCGGTCCGCAGGTCGACGGTGCCGTTGAGGCAGTTGAGTAGCCACGGGTCGGCATCGAGGTCGCCCGCTTCGACCGCCTGGTAGGGTTCCGCCTCATGCAGCATGTTGGCGAGCCGGCCGGTATTGGCGCAGCCCACCGCGAACTTGATGATCTTCTCGCGGCTCTTGGCCGAGCCGCCTGCCTTCCACGCCGACAGCAGCATGACCTTGACGACCTCGTGCGCCAGCCGGCGGGCTCTCCCACTCTCGGCATCGTAGCGAAACCGTCGCCTGTCCCAGACGTGCCAGCCGATGCCGAGCACGTAGCGCAAGGCCGCGCGATGGGCTTTGAGCAGCCGCAGCGCATTGCCGAGGTCATTCAGCGGCAGCCCGTCGAACTCCGGCGCGATCTCCGCGTCATCGGCTGGCCGCGGCTCCTGTTCGGCTTGCTGGCCGGGTCGAAGCTGCACCACCTTGGATGAAGGCGGCCATTTCTTATGCGCCGAGGCGATCTCGCGGTGAATGGCCGCCTCCTCCTGTTTCCAGTTCCACCGCTCCCCGGCGAGGCCGGCCGCCCGGTGCGTCGCTGCCAGCAGGCAATCGAAGATCGCCTCGTCGGCCAGTTCGCCGCGCTGCACCATCGAGGCGGCGGCCTTCAGGCGGGTTTGGTGGATCGGGTTGTCGGCGTCCTGGTAGGACATGAGGTCGAGCCGGCCCATGTCGAACGGCTCTCGCCAGTTGGTGCCATACGCGGCGTAGGGGTCGTCTGGTGCCGCCTCTTCCTGCCCGGTCGGCCCGTCGGTAGCCGGCGCTTCTATGAGGACGGGCGACAGCGCTGCGAAGGCCTCGACCTGCTCCAACTCGTAGCGTGCCCACGAGGCATCCAGCACCCGGCACTGAAGCCAGTCGCCTTCCTTAGTATTGTGGGTGCCCGGCAGCCGCAGAACGCGTGTCAGGTCGCAGGCATTGATGTCGCCGTGGAAGATCCGCGCCAAGCCCCGGGTTACCAGCTCGACCCTCTGCTTCTCCAAATCCTCCCCGAACGGCGCGAAGGTCACCGACAACGGCGAGGCCAATAACCAGTAGACGTGCAGGCCGTGCCCGGAAAACACGATGACCGATGGCGGCAACGGGCATGCCAGCAATATCTCGACCGCGACCGCGACAGACATGCCGAACTTTTCGAGATCGATTTCGGTCCATGCGGCTGGTAATTCCCGGCAATGCTCTCGCTTACCACCGAGGCCGTCTTCGTCCCGCGTAGCAAGTCCGAAGTAAATCCCCCAGCCAACCCCATCGTAATGCTGGCAGAAGGCGACGACCCGCAGCGGGTTGCGGGTGAACTCGACTTTCGGAACACCGCTTCCGGTGGGTAGTGCTCGGAGTTCTACTGCCTCGGAAGTGTCACGAAAAAACGCGCTTAGAAACTCAATAGTTTCGCTATAATTGGCATCGCGCATGGGTGGCGTCCGGGCATTGAACGGGCGTCTGCGCCTAGGCGTTAAACCCGTGCGTTCGTGAGGACCGCCCCCTCTTTGCCGCCAAGCTTACGGAGGGGGCGGTTTCGTTTTGTTGTCCGTTGCGCCGTCAGGCGCGATGGCTATCAGATTAGCCGATGATCGGCCGGCTCCCTCAGCTAAAACCGCGGGGTTTTGGCTTTTAAGACGGGCACCGGCTTCTTAGCCGCTGTTTCTACGGGTTTTTCCGCTGGCGGTTCTGGGGTGTTTTCTGGATCGAACGGGTCGGTCTGCTCGGCCTGCTGCCCCGCGGGGGTGAGGGTCGTCTCGTCCACCCAGTCGACAATGTTGAAATCCGGTTCCCAAACTTTGGAAAACTTGGGGTGCGGGTACCAGTGCTGGCCGAGTTCCACCAGGGGCACCTGGCTGGGCCTGGAACGCCGCTCGCGGGCGTAGTCGTAGCAGAGCTTTTTCACCCCCTTGGTGCCGCCGAAGGAGGAGGTGGAGAAGATGTATTGCTGGCCCTGACCGTCGACCAGCTCCAGTTCGGCCGCCTGTTTCCACGGGTCTTGGCCGGGCATCTCCCACAGCGCGGGGTCGTTGTCGCCGAGTTCGTCGCGGCTGATCTTGCGGCGTTCGGTGACCAAGCTCAATACCTTCTCCGGCTTGCCGTCGACCCATTTCAGCCAGCCGACCCGCACTCCGGCCATATTGGCCGCGAGCTTGGTGCCGAGTGGTAGCGCGGTGCCGTCCATGCCGTAGGTGAAGCCTTGGCCGTCGCGGGAGAATTTGAGGAAATTCGCCCCGGCGGTGGCGGCTTCGATGCCATAATCGAGGTATGGGTCGTCGGAGAAGTTGGCCGGTAGATTGCCCGTGCGGGTCGTCACATCGGTGAGTGTCATGTGGATTGTCCTTGTTCTGGTGATCTTGGTTTGTGGTGGTGGTCTCACGTTACGATCAGTCGCTCCGAAGCATTGCCCTCCTGTTCATAAGGCGACAGATCGATACCCGCCTCTAAGGCGGCGTCCTTGTTAAGTGTCACCCTGCCTTTGACGGTTGACCACGTCACCGACCAGCCGTCGCCCTTGTGGGCCCGGACCTGGTGGTCGTGCAGGAACCGCTTGATGGCTTCCTGCGCGACCAAGCGCATCGAGGAGTTGTCGTCGATCGCGCCTGCCAGAGCGCGCTCGGCGTCGCGTAGCAGCTTTAGTTCAGAAACAGCATCATTATCCAGCCGCACCCCGCCGGCGGGCACGCGCGACACCTCAGCTTCGCCGCACTGCGCCGCCCAGCCGCAGTACTTGCACTCGTCGCCGCCTGCCAGCTTGCCTTCCGGCGGCATCTCTAAGGGATCGGTGGCAGCGAACACCGCCCGGGCCCGTTCGGCCCCAGCGGCGTAGACCCGCTCGGAGTAGCGCACGGCGAACTCCGTCACCTGGTCCCAGAAGCTCGCATTCGTATAGGAGATGACGGCGTATTCCGGCGCGAAGTCGGTGCACCGCCTAACCAACCCCATCGCCATCTGAACCTGGAACTCATGATGCGGTCGGGGCTTGCGCAGGAGCATCCGGGGGTCGACCGTTTTGGCTTCGACCAGCACGCTGTCGGCTAGGCAATCCTCGATCCCGAACCCCAGGAGGCAGTCTCGCGGCAGACCCACGATCAGACCGTCTGGGGTGGCGCTGAGACGCGCTTCTTCGTCCACCATGGTGCACTGATCATCGCCGGCAAATAGCAGCTCCACGCCCTCCGGGAGCGAACTGCGCAGCGCCGGCACCCAGCAGTGATCTTCGTAGACGGTGCCGCGCAAGGCGGCGCCCCAGCTATCGACAAACCCCTCGTCGGGCGGCACCGCCAGGAGCTGGAACGCGGTCTGCCGGATGCAGCGGCCCTGGCCCGACGAGCCCAGGGTTGAGAGCCGGTCGTGACTAAACTCGCGCCGGCGCGAGGTTCCGTAGGTATGTAAGAGTTCGCGGAGCATTCAGGACAACTCCTGCTTGCATAGTTGCCAAACGCTGTTGTCCTGGTCGGGCGCTTCCGCGCCTGCGGCGCGCCCCGCAAGATCAGGGATTGGATCATCCAGCGGCACCAATCCCTGAGTTTGCCGGATGCGCTGGATGCGTTCATTGACCAGGGACAGGGCTTCGGCCCGCAATTCCGGCGGGGCGGTCACCAGCCAGCTTCGGTTTTCTTCCCGGACATAGGTCAGAAATGCTGCCGCGTCGGGCATTTGGAAGCGATTGAGCTGCAGCGCGAACTGGCGCAGCCGCGGCTCTTGCTCATAGAGGTCGCGGCGGTGCGCCGACTTGGCGCGACGGTATGCGGCGTTGAGCTGGGCGCGTTCTTTTAAGGCTTTTTCAGCCTGTTCGTTACTCTGCCGCATCGGCGGGCTCAGGCTTTAGGTCATCGAAGACAATGCGCCGGGACCCGGCGCCGCAGTGCGGGCAACGCATAACCTTCGCGACAGCGATCCAGACATCAACGGCACAGAACATCGGCAACCAACCGCCCCAAACGTCCTTGCACTTGAGGCAGCGGAAGCGGCGCGGTTGCCAACCGGGCTTAGCCGGCATCGTCCTCGTCCGGCAGCGCTTCCGTCAGGTCGGCGAGGCGATCCTCGATCCGGTCGAGCCGCACCAGGAGGAGTTCTAAGGAGCGCGCGATCGACTTGAGTGAGGCGATCAGGCTCTCTTGGTTTTGGCTGTTCATGTGACACGCGCCTTCACTGGGATGCCGGCGTCCTTCAAGGCGGCCTCCACGTCATCGAGGTTTTTGCAGACATAAACCGGCGAGCGGGCCCGCCTGAGCTGCTCGTGGCAGAAACGCTGCGCGGGGGAGGTGGTGGAACCCTTTGCCCGCTTCAGCTCCAGCCAGGCGATGCGACCGGTGTCGATGACGCCGATATCGGGAAGGCCGGCGGTGGCGCCCATCTTTTTCAATCGTCCGGCCTCCGATGCGTGGCGGTAACCGCCAAGCGGCGAGTGAAACCAGTAGGTGCAGCCGGTCAGTGCGTGGTTGAGGTATTTCGCCACGCTCAGGTGCAATTCGTATTCGGAAGGGACGGGCGGTCTTGGCGCCTGCGGCTTACGTTTGGTGTTCACCCGGTCTCCCCCTGCCTAGCTACGCCTTGCCAGGCCCAGCCACGCCACGCCTTACCTCGCCCCGCCTGCCATGCTCCGCCTGGCCGAGCCCTGCCCAGCCTTGCCTGCCATGCCTTGCCTGCCATGCCTGGCCTTGCCCCGCCTGGCCCAGCCGAGCCGTGCCTGC
>Ga0068863_100000374_pt1 | contig 45521 bp, 47 predicted proteins | sample KBSSwiS62_FD_66596 | JGI IMG/M metagenome (GOLD analysis project Ga0068863, IMG submission 66596) | Switchgrass rhizosphere microbial communities from Kellogg Biological Station, Michigan, USA - KBS Switchgrass S6-2 | ecosystem: Host-associated > Plants > Roots > Rhizosphere > Soil ... | reverse complement strand
CAGGGGGCGAGCAGCGGCGCCAGCTACCCCGAGGGGACGAAGGCGGCACAGGCCGCCGTCGAGTACATCAACAAGAACCTCGGCGGGATCAACGGCTACACCCTGAAGATGGAGACCTGCTTCACCGACGAGACCCCCGCCGCGACCATCAACTGCGCGAACAAGGCCGCCGCGGCCAAGCCGACCGTCACCGTGGTGGGGTCCGTGGGCGGCGAAGCAGACGTCTACACCGTGCTGGCCAACAGCGGCGTCCCCTACTTCTCGAACTGGTCCGCGACCACCAGGGTGCTCTCCGCGGGCGCTCCGACCGCCTACGTCATCAACTCGGTCGCCAACACCGCGGTGCTGGGGATGGCGCAGGACATGAAGCAGCGGGGCGTGACCCGTGCCGGGATCATCTACGTCGACGCCCCCGGTGCGATCGACATCGTCGACTCCACGGCGCCGGGCTTCGCCAAGGCGGGGATCGCCATCCAGCGGGTGCCGGTGCCCTACCCGTCGCCGGACCTGACGTCGGCGATCTCGGCGTTGCAGGCGGAGAAGCCGGAGGCCATGCTCGTCCTGGCCGACCCCACCACCTGCCTCTCCGCGCTGAAGGCCGCCACGTCGCTGGCCTGGGACAAGCCGATCTACGCCGGCGGGTCCTGTGAAAGCCCGACGTTCGCCCAGGCCACGGCCCAGATCACCGTGCCGGTGATCACCACGGCGTACAACGTGGACCTGAACTCGGACGACCCGGACGTGAAGGCCTACAGCGCCGCGATGGCCGCCTACGCCCCGGACCAGAAGGACCTGACGGCCTACCACTCGCTGCAGGACTTCCAGGGCATCATGAACCTCTCGGCCGTGCTCAGGAAGGCCGCCGAGTCCGGTCCGGTGACCTCGCAGGGGTTCGTCCAGGCGATGCAGGGGGGCCCGTACCCGCTGTTCATGATGGGGTCGGGAAAGCAGTTCACCTGCAACGGGACCGTGTACCCACAGTACAAGTCGGTCTGCACGGCCGCCCTGTTCCTGTCGCAGTACGAGAACGGGAAGCCGGGGGTCCCGAAACCGGTCGACACGTCGGCACTGGTGGGGTAGCGCCGAGCCGGGCCCCCGGGACCACCGTTCCGGGGGCCTCGACGCGGCCGAATCGCAGTCGGCGCACGAGGGTCCGGCGGGGTCCCCCGCCGGGCGCCCTCACCGGCGCGCGGGGGTCAGAGCCCGTCGGACGCCCCGCGCGATCTCCACGTCCTCGCGGGCGGGGACGACGAAGGTCCGAACCGTCGCGCCGGGCCCGGTGATCTCGGCGTCGCGGGCATCCGAGTCCTCGATCCGGACGCCGAGGAACGACAGCCGCTCCCCCACCAGCCTCCGCACCGTCGTCGAGTTCTCCCCGACACCGCCGGTGAACGCGAGAACCTCCAGGCCGCCCGCCGACGCGGCCATCGCCGCGACGCCCCCGGCGATCCGGTGCACGTAGACACCCATCGCGAGCGAGTCGGACGGGATCTCCCGCAGGTCGGCGGTCCCCGCGAGGGCGAGCAGACCGGAACGCTCCTCCAGGGTCTCGGCGACCTCGTGCGGGCCGAGCCCCTCGTGCTCCGCCAGCCACGTCACGAGTCCCGGGTCGACGCTGCCGGACCGGGTCGCCATGACCAGCCCCTCCAGCGGTGTGAACCCCATCGTGGTGTCGACACTGCGGCCGTCGAGGACCGCGCACAGCGAGGCCCCGGCGCCGAGGTGGGCGGTGACGATCCGCCGTGCCCCCGTCCGCGCCGCGACCTGGGCGGCGCACCACGAATGGGACAGGCCGTGGAAACCGTAGCGGCGGATCGCATACCGCTCGCGCCATTCCCTCGGAACCGCGTAGGTGGCGGCCTCCGGGGGGAGCGTGGCGTGGAAGGCGGTGTCGAAGCAGGCCACTGCCGGGGCGTGCGGCAGCAGCTCGGTGACCTCGGCCAGCCCCCGCAGCGACTTGGGCTGGTGCAGCGGCGCCAGCGCCGTGAGGCCCTCGAGGGCCTTCCGCACCTCGTCGTCGATCACGACGGGCTCGGTGAACCGGGTGCCGCCGTGCACCACCCGATGCCCGACGGCGTCGGGGGTGGGCCAGTCCCGCAGGAGCTCGGCCAGGTCGGCGCCCGGCTCGGCGTCGGCGGAGCGCTCGACCTCGTCGTCGTCGAGCAGCCGCAGCTTCAGCGACGAGGAGCCTGCATTGACGACGAGCACCCTCATGACCAGCGCCACTCCGCGATCCGCGGGTCGTCCTCGCCGTGCTCGCGGGTGTAGGCGCGGGCGGCCAGCCGGGCGTCGGCCATCCGCTGGCGCAGCAAGGCCGCCCGAGACCCCAGGGAGGGGACCCGGTCGATCACGTCCATGACCAGGTGGAAGCGGTCGAGGTCGTTGAGCATGACCATGTCGAACGGGGTGGTCGTCGTGCCCTCCTCCTTGTAGCCGCGCACGTGCAGGTCGCCGTGGCCGCGCCGGGAGTAGGTGAGCCGGTGGATCAGCCACGGGTAGCCGTGGAAGGCGAAGATCACCGGTTTGTCGGGGGTGAACAGCGCGTCGAACTCCCGGTCGGACAGGCCGTGCGGGTGCTCGGTGTCCGGTTGCAGGCGCATGAGGTCGACGACGTTGACCACCCGGACCTTCAGCTCCGGGAGGTGCTCCCGCAGCAGCGTCGCCGCGGCCAGGGTCTCCAGGGTCGGGACGTCCCCGCAGCAGGCCAGCACGACGTCCGGCTCTCCGTCGGTGGTCCCCGCCCAGTCCCAGATGCCCAGACCACGGGTGCAGTGCGCGATCGCCTCGTCCATCGACAGATAGGACAGCTGGGGCTGCTTGCCCGCGACGATCACGTTGACGTAGTGGCGGCTGCGCAGGCAGTGGTCGGTCACCGAGAGCAGCGTGTTCGTGTCCGGCGGCAGGTAGACGCGGGTGATCTCGGCCTTCTTGTTCACGACGTGGTCGAGGAAGCCGGGATCCTGGTGGCTGAAGCCGTTGTGGTCCTGGCGCCAGACGTGGCTCGACAGCAGGTAGTTCAACGACGCGATGGGCGCCCGCCACGGGATCGTGCGGGTCGTCTTGAGCCACTTGGCGTGCTGGTTGAGCATCGAGTCGACGATGTGGATGAACGCCTCGTAGCTGGTGAACAGGCCGTGCCTGCCGGTGAGCAGGTAGCCCTCCAGCCAGCCCTGGCACAGGTGCTCGGAGAGCACCTCCATGACCCGGCCGTCCGGGGCGAGATGGTCGTCACCGGGTTCGATCTGCGCGTTCCAGGCTCGGTCGGTGGTCTCGAAGACCGCCTGCAGCCGGTTCGACGCGACCTCGTCCGGCCCGAACAGCCGGAACCGGTCCGCGTTGCGCGCCATGACGTCTCGCAGGAACCCACCCACCACACGGGTCGCCTCGTGGGACTCCGCGGCGGGCTTCTCGACCGGCACGGCGTAGTCGCGGAAGTCCGGCAGCGCGAGGTCGCGCAGCACCAGGCCGCCGTTGGTGTGCGGGTTCGCGCTCATCCGCCGGTCGCCTGCCGGGCGCAGCGCCCGCAGCTCCGGAACGAGCCGACCGTCCTCGGCGAAGAGCTCGTCAGGCCGGTAGGACCGCAGCCAGTCCTCGAGCTGCGCGCGGTGGCGGGCGTCGGTGCGGGTCGCGGCGAGCGGTACCTGGTGGGCGCGGAAGGTGCCTTCGACCTGCTTGCCGTCGACCTCGCGCGGGCCGGTCCACCCCTTCGGCGTGCGCAGCACGAGCATCGGCCAGGCCGGACGGCCGCGGGGCGGGTCGGCCTTGACCGCCGCGATGTCGTCGAGCGCGGCGTCGAGGGTCGCGGCCAGCTCCTCGTGCACGGCGACCGGATCGTCGCCGGTGACGAAGCGCGGTGTGTGCCCGTAGCCGCGCAGCAGGGCGGCGAGCTCGTCCTGCGGGATCCGGGCGAGCAGCGTCGGGTTGGCGATCTTGTAGCCGTTGAGGTGCAGGACGGGCAGCACGGTCCCGTCGCGGCGTGGGTCGAGCAGCTTGTTGGAGTGCCAGCTCGCCGCCAGCGGGCCCGTCTCCGCCTCGCCGTCCCCCACGACACACAGCGCGAGGAGGTCGGGATTGTCGAAGACCGCCCCGTAGGCGTGGACCAGCGCATACCCGAGCTCGCCGCCCTCGTGGATCGAGCCCGGGGTCTCCGGCGCGACGTGGCTCGGGATGCCGCCGGGGAAGGAGAACTGGCGGAACAGCGCCCGCAGCCCGTCGACGTCCTCGGTGATCGACGAGTACACCTCGGAGTACGTGCCCTCCAGGTAGGCGTTCGCCACCAGCCCCGGGCCGCCGTGTCCAGGGCCGGTCACGAAGAGCGCATTGAGGTCCCGGGCACGGATCGCGCGGTTGAGGTGGGCGTAGAGCAGGTTGAGCCCGGGTGTGGTGCCCCAGTGCCCGAGCAGCCGCGGCTTCACGTGCTCCGCGGCGAGCGGTTCCCGCAACAGCGGGTTGTCCAGCAGGTAGATCTGTCCCACGGACAGGTAGTTGGCGGCACGCCACCAGGCGTCGAGCAGTCTCAGGTCCTCGGACACCGTGCTCCCTCGGCTGGGATCGGTCCTGTGGTCGCCTCCGACGCTAGGGGGTCGGGATGCGCCTGCGCAGGGTCGGAGGACTCCCCTACCGGCCGGGACCTTCCGTCCCGATCCGATGACCTTGGTCCGGCGACGGGGTGCGCACCGAGTGCCGGCACGTGTGGTGGTCGACGCAGCGCCTCCTGAGCACCGGCCCGGGACTTCGGTCCCGGTCGCCCTCGCCGAGGGTCCCTCCGGCAGGCGCCCCTCGACCCTCGTGACGGCAGGACTTGGCCCGCGACGCTGATCACCGGCCGGAACGCCCGGCAGTACCAGGAGGGGCTCGATGAACCTCGATCTCGCACGGTGGCAGTTCGCGGTCACCACCGTCTACCACTTCCTGTTCGTCCCGCTGACGATCGGGCTGTCCTTCCTCGTCGCCGGGATGCAGACGGCCTGGGTCCGCACCCGCGACGACCGCTACCTGCGGATGACGAGGTTCTGGGGGAAGCTCTTCCTGATCAACTTCGCCATCGGCGTGGTCACCGGCATCGTGCAGGAGTTCCAGTTCGGGATGAACTGGAGCGACTACAGCCGCTTCGTCGGCGACGTCTTCGGCGCCCCACTGGCCATCGAGGGGCTCCTCGCCTTCTTCCTGGAGTCGACCTTCCTCGGCTTGTGGATCTTCGGATGGGACCGGCTGCCGAAGCGGGTGCACCTCGCCTGCATCTGGCTGGCGGCGATCGGCACGATGCTGTCCGCCTACTTCATCCTCGCCGCGAACTCCTGGATGCAGCACCCGGTCGGCTCGGTCGTCAACGACGCCACCGGACGCGCGGAGCTCAAGGACTTCGGTGCGGTGCTCACCAACTCGACGGCCGTGGGCGCCTTCGCCCACACCATCACCGCCTGCTTCGTGACCGCCGGGGTGTTCGTGCTCGCGATCAGCGCGTGGCACCTCCGCAAGGGCACCCACACCGAGGTCTTCCGGCCGTCGATCCGGGTCGCGCTGGTCACGCTGTTGATCGGCAGCCTGGGCGTGGTGGTGACCGGTGACATGCAGGCCCGCCTGATGACCCAGCAGCAGCCGATGAAGATGGCCGCGGCCGAGGCCCTCTACGACACCGTCAGGCCCGCCTCGTTCTCCCTGTTCACCGTCGGCTCGCTGGACGGTCGACAGGAGGTCTGGAGCCTGCGCGTGCCAGGCGTGCTGTCCTTCATGGCCACCGGTTCGTTCGACGGGCAGGTCGAGGGCATCCGCGACGTGCAGGCCGCCAGCGCGCAGACCTACGGGCCCGGCGACTACACCCCGAACATCCCGACCACCTACTGGGCCTTCCGCTTCATGATCGGCTTCGGGCTGCTCGCCGGGTTGCTGTCGGTGGTCGGGCTCTGGCTCACCCGCCGGCGCGCCACCCGGCCGATCCCGCGCTGGTTCCTCAGTGCCTCGGTCGTCGCCCTGTTCCTGCCCTTCGCCGCCAACACGATGGGCTGGATCTTCACCGAGATGGGCCGCCAGCCCTGGCTGGTCTCCGGCATGCTGCGCACCGCGAACGGCGTCTCGCCCTCGGTGTCGGCGACCTCGGTGTGGATCTCGCTGGTCGTGTTCACCCTGCTCTACGGCGCCCTCGCCGTCGTCGAGTTCGGGCTGATGGTCCGGTACGTCAAGGCAGGCCCCCCTCCGCCCGCGGGCGTCGAGCCGATCGCCGCCCCCGAGCCCACCCCGTCGGTCACCTACTAGGAGCGCGTCATGGAGCTCACCACGCTCTGGTTCCTGATCATCGCCCTGCTCTGGACCGGCTACTTCGTCCTCGAGGGCTTCGACTTCGGCGTCGGGATGCTGCTGCCCGTCGTGTCCCGGGACGAGACCGACCGCCGGGTGGCGCTCGGCACGATCGGCCCGGTCTGGGACGGCAACGAGGTCTGGCTGCTCGTCGCGGGCGGCGCCACCTTCGCCGCCTTCCCGGAGTGGTACGCCTCGCTCTTCTCCGGCTTCTATCTGGCCCTGTTGGTGCTGCTGGTCGCGCTGATCCTGCGCGGCACCGCTCTGGAGTACCGCGGCAAGATCGACGACGCCCGCTGGCGGCGCCGCTGGGACCTCGCGATCGTCGGCGGCTCGTTCGTGCCCGCGCTGCTGTGGGGTGTGGCGTTCGCCGACATCGTCCGCGGCGTCCCCCTCGACGCGAACCACGAGTTCGTCGGGACCTTCTGGAGCCTGCTCAACCCGTTCGCCCTGCTCGGCGGTGTGACGACGGTCCTGCTGTTCGCCCTGCACGGCGCGGTCTTCCTGGCGCTGAAGACGACCGGCGAGGTCCGCACCCGCGTCATCCGGGTCGCGACGGTCGCCGGGCCCGGGCTCCTCGTCGCCGGCGGTGGCTTCCTGGCCTGGGCGGTGCTGGCCTACGGTCCGCTGTGGACACTGATCCCCGCGGGCGTCGCCGCCCTCGGGCTGGCGGCGGGCACCCTGCTCGCCGCCCGCGGGCGCGAGGGCTGGGCGTTCCTCGCCACCGCCTGCGCGATCGTCGCGATCGTGGTGACGCTGTTCGGGACGCTGTTCCCGGACGTCCTGCCCGCGACCGACCCGGCGAACAGCCTCACCACGACCAACGCCGCGTCGACCCCGTACACGCTGACGATCATGACCTGGGTCGCGGTCGCGGTCACGCCCGTCGTGCTCGCCTACCAGGCGTGGACGTTCTGGGTCTTCCGCAGGCGCCTCACCAGGGACGACGTCGGCGGCGACGCCGGGCTGCCCGCCCGCTCGGGAGCCCACGCACGATGAGACCACTCGATCCGCGCCTGCTCCGGCAGGCCGCAGCCGCGCGCCGGTTCGTCCTGGTCGGCGTCGGCATCGCGGTCGCGACCGCGGTCCTGGTGATGCTGCAGGCCGACCTCCTCGCGCGGGTGGTCGACACCGGGTTCCTGCACGCGACCGTGCTGCCGGCACTGTTGTGGCTGCTGGTCGCCGTCGTGGGCGGGCGGGCGCTGCTGACCTGGGCCGGCGAGGTCGCGGCGAACCGGGCCTCGGCCGACGTCGTGCGGCAGCTTCGACGACGGGTCGTCACGCACGTGTTGCGGCTGGGTCCGCGCCATCCCGAGCTGCCACCGCGCGGCGAGCTCGCCACGCTGACCGCACGGGGCCTCGACGATCTCGACGGCTACTTCGGCCGCTACCTGCCCGCCCTGCTGGTCGCCGCCGTCGTACCGGTGGTGATCGGGTTCCGGATCCTCACCGCGGACTGGCTGTCCGCGGTGATCGTGGGGCTGACCGTGCCCCTCGTGCCCGTGTTCGCGGTGCTCGTCGGGATGTACACCGAGCGCTCGACGGCGCGGCAGTGGCGAGCGCTCGCGGTGCTCGGACACCACTTCCTCGATCTCGTCGCGGGGCTGGAGGTCCTGGTCGCGTTCGGCCGGGCCCGCCGTCAGGCCGGGAGCCTGCGGACCCTCGCCGAGGCCTACCGCCGCTCCACGATGGGCACCCTGCGGATCGCGTTCCTCTCGGCACTGGTCCTGGAACTGGTCGCCACCCTCTCGGTCGCCCTCGTCGCGGTCTCGATCGGGCTCCGGCTCGTCGACGGCACCATGGACCTGCGGACCGGGCTGCTGGTGCTGCTGCTCGCACCCGAGGTCTACCTGCCGCTGCGCGCCGTCGGAGCCCGGTTCCACGACGCGGCGGCAGGCACCGCCGCCGCGACCGCGGCGCTCGATCTGCTCGACGTCCCGGCCCCCACCGCGGGTAGGGCCGCGGCGCCGGACCCGGCCGCGGCACCGATCCGGCTGCGGGGGATCCGCGTCGAGGGTCGGAGCGGCCCCGTGCTCGACGGCCTCGACCTCGACCTCGCCCCCGGCGAGGTGCTGGGGATCGCCGGCCCCAGCGGCAGCGGCAAGTCGACGCTGCTCGACCTGCTGGTCGGGCTGCGGTCCCCGGACGGCGGCACGATCTCCGTCGGGGACACCGACCTGGCGAACGTCGAGCCGACCTGGTGGCGGCGGCGGGTGGCCTGGGTGCCCCAGCGACCCGTCCTCGTCGAGGGCACGGTGGCGGAGAACATCGCCCTGGCCGCCCCCGACGCACCGGTGGCGCGGATCGCACACGCCGCCGCGCTCGCGGCGCTGGACCTGCCGCTCGACACCCCGGTCGGCGAGGACGGCGCCGGGCTGTCGACGGGACAGCGTCGACGGGTCGCGCTGGCCCGCGCGCTGCTCGCCGACCGGCCCCTGCTGGTGCTCGACGAGCCGACCGAGGGCGTCGACGGTGACACCGAGGCCGCGATCGGGGCGGCGCTCGGCGAGATCGCGGCCGGGCGCACGGTGGTGGTCGTGAGCCACCGGCCCGACGTCCTCGCCCGGTGCGACCGGATCGTGGCCCTCGCCGCACCTGCGACCCCGAGGGCGGTTCGGCCCGCCCTCCCGCCCGCGGCCCCGGCGGCATCGTCCCCCGTCCCGCTCCCCCCGCCTCCGGTGCCCACTCCCCCGTGCGGCACGAAGCCCAGGTCCGGCGGAACGCTGAGATGGCTGCTCGCCGTGGCCCACCCCCAGCGCGCCCGCCTGGGTCTCGCGGTGCTGCTCGCCGCCGCCGCCCTGGGCTCGGGGGTCGCTCTGACCGCGACGTCCGCGTGGCTCATCTCCACCGCGGCGCTGCACCCGCCGGTGCTGACCCTCATGGTCGCGATCGTCGCGGTGCGGGCGTTCGGCCTCGGCAAGGGCGCGTTCCGCTACGCGGAGCGGCTGGTGTCGCACGACGCAGCGCTGCGCGTCGGCAGCGCCCTGCGCGTGCGGCTGTGGGACGACCTGGTCCGGCTGGGCCCGGCCGCCACGGCCCGCCGGCGGTCCGGAGACCTCCTGACCCGTCTCGTCGCGGACACCGACGCTCCGCAGGACGTCCTCGTGCGGGTGCTGCTGCCCGGAGCCGCCGCGCTGCTGGTCGGCACCGGCGCGGTCGTGGCGTTCGCCGTCCTGCTCCCGATCTCCGGGGCGGTGCTGGCGATCGGGCTGCTGGTCGCCGGCGTCGGCGGCCCGGCCGTCGCGGCGTGGTCCGCGCACCGCACCGAGCGCAGCACCGGCGCCCTGCGGAGCGAGGTCGCCGCGCGCACCACCGCGCTGCTCGACGCGGCCGCGGACCTGCTCGTGTTCGGCGCGGCGGATCGCCACCAGAGGACGCTGGACACAGTCGACGACGCACTCGGTACGGCCCGGCGCCGCGCGGCCACCGCGACCGGCGCGGGATCGGCGCTGGCCGTCCTCGCGATCGGGACCACCTCGGTGGCCTGCGCCTGCCTCGGCGTGGCGGCGTTCGCCCAGGGCCGGATCTCCGGTCCGGTGATCGCCGTCCTCGCGTTGACCCCGCTCGCCCTCGCGGAGATCGTCGCGGGGCTGCCGGAGGCCGCGGTGCGGCTGCTGTCGATCGTCCCGTCGGCGCGACGCCTGCGGGAGCTGGAGACGCTGAGGCCCGCGGTCGAGGATCCCGCACACCCCCTCGACCTCCCGGTACCGACGGCCATCCAGGGCCGTGCGATGACCCTCCGCTGGCCCTCGGCCGACGTCGACGCGGTCACCGACCTCGACCTGGCCCTGCGCCCGGGCGACCGGGTCGCACTGACCGGCCCGTCCGGCAGCGGCAAGTCGACGGTCGTCGCCGCGCTGCTGCGCACCCTCGCGCCGCGCGCGGGCACGCTGCGCGCCGACGCCGTCGACGTGCGGGACCTGCCCGCCGAGCGGGTCCGCGAGGCGGTCGCCTGGTGCGGCTCCTGGACCCACCTCTTCGACGGCAGCCTGCGGGCCAACCTCGCCCTCGCCGCCCCCGACGCGAGCGACGACGAGCTGCTCGCCGCCCTGGGCCGGGCGCGGCTCGGCGACTGGGCCGCCGCCCTGCCGGAGGGACTCGACACCCCGGTCGGCGAGCACGGTGGAACCGTGTCCGGCGGTGAGCGGCAGCGGCTCGGGATCGCCCGCGCCCTGCTGGCCGACCGACCGATCCTCGTCCTCGACGAGCCCACGGCCCACCTCGACGCGGCGACCGCGGACTCGCTCGCCGCGGAGATCCGCGGCACCACGTCGGGCCGCACCGCGCTCGTCGTGACCCACCGTCCGGAGCAGGTCGCAGGCTGGGAGCAGATCCGGCTCGGCCCGAAGGGCCCCGTCCGTTCGGGCCCTCCGGCGCTCCTCGGCGGGGCCGCCGCCCCTGCCGCAGGCGATCAGGCCGTCGGACGATCCGGTACCAGCCGACGAGGGAGCCGACGATGACCACAGCCCAGCCCCACCCCGACGTGCTCGTGGTGCACGCCTCGAAGTCCGGCGGCACCGCCGGCATCGCGGTGATCATCGCGGAGCAGCTGCGGGCGGAGGGTCTGACGGTCGACGTCGCCACCGCCGCCGACGCCGCGAGCCGGGACGTGACACTCGCCGGCTATCGCGCCGTCGTGCTCGGGAGCGCGCTCTACGCGGGGCGGTGGCGCCACGACGCCGTCCGCTTCCTGCGCCGACACCGGGTGATGCTGCGCGGACGGCCGGTCTTCCTCTTCCAGTCCGGCCCCTGTGGCCCCGACGCGGCGCGCAACGCCGAGATCGGCGCCGCCGAGCCCGGGGTGATCCAGCGGCTGCGCGAGGACATCGACGCCGACCCGCCGATCACCTTCGGCGGCGTCCTGGATCCGGCGACGGCACGGGGTCTCCTGGCGCGGTGGATGGCGCGCGGGGAGCTCGTCGGCGACCACCGCGACCCCGACCGCATCCGCGCCTGGGCCCGCACGATCGCGCTGGCCGTCCCGCCGCTGCATCCGGCGGGTTGAGATGCAGGAACGGACGCTCCGACACGCCGTCGAGCTGGCCCTGCAGGCCCCCTCGGTGCACAACACCCAGCCCTGGCGCTTCCGGCTGGGTCCCGACGTCGTCGAGCTGCACGCCGACGACCGAAGGCACCTGCCCGGCACCGACCCCGACCGCCGCGACCTGGTGATCAGCTGCGGGGCCGTGCTCCACCACCTGCTGGTCGCCGCCGCCGGCCTGGGGCTGGCGACCGAGGTCGAGCGGTTCCCGGACCCCGAGCGCCGGGACCACCTCGCCACCGTCCGGCTCGTCGACGTCCCGGTCGACCGGGACGCCGCGGGGCTGTACGGGCAGCTCGGCAGGAGGCGGACCGACCGGCGCCCCTTCGGCCCGCAGCCGATCCCGGACGCGACGGTCGCCTCGCTCGTGGCGCGGGCCGCCCGATCCGGCGTCACGGCGATCCCGGTGACCGAACCGCGCGCGGTCGCCCGGATGCACGAGGTCTACGCCGACGCGGCCCGCGAGCAGCGCTTCGAACCCGGCTACCTTGCGGAGCTGCTCAGCTGGACCCACCGCTACTCCGATGCCCGCGACGGGGTGCCCGCCGAGGCCGTGCCCGCGGGCGGGCAGCGCGCGGCCCCCCACCTGCAACGGTTCCCGGCGGGCTCGTTGGTCTACCGGCCCGGGGCCCCGGACGGCGGGATGTTCCTCGTGCTCACCACCACCGGGGACCGGCCCGGCGACCGGCTCGCCGCGGGCGAGGCGACCAGCGCGGTGCTCCTCGCCGCCTCCCGGGCGGGGCTCGCCGGGGTGCCGCTGAGCCAGGCCCTCGAGCTCCCCCGCAGCCGCGAGCAGCTGCGGGCGCGCGCCCTCGGGACCGCGGAGCACCCGCAGCTCGTCCTGCGGCTCGGGATCCCACAGGCGGGGGCCGCACCGCTGAAGCCGACACCCCGGCGTCCGCTGGCATCGGTGCTCCTGCGGTAGCTCTCCGGCGCCACACGGACGGGCCCTGTGCGGCCACTGGTCCCGTGAACACCGGGTCGTTGGTCCCTGCCGCCCGGGACCTCGGCTCGTGCCGACCGGGCCGCGTCGCCGGCTACCGTCAGGTCACCCGACGTCTCGAGGAGACACAGTGACCATCTCGGTTTTCCTGCTCGACGACCACGAGATCGTGCGCCGCGGCATCGCCCAGCTGCTGGAGACCGAGCCGGACATCACAGTGGTCGGCGAGGCGAGCAGCGTGGCGCAGGCCCTCGCGCGGATCCCGGCCGCCCGCCCGGACGTCGCGATCCTCGACGTCCGGCTGCCCGACGGCGAGGGGGTCTCGGTCTGCCGCGACGTCCGGTCCACGATGGACCCGCCGCCCGCCTGCCTGATGCTGACCTCGTTCTCCGACGACGAGGCGCTCTTCGGCGCGATCATGGCAGGCGCCTCCGGCTACCTGCTGAAGCAGGTCGCCGGCGTCGACCTCATCGGGGCGGTCCGTGCGGTCGCCGCGGGCGGGTCCCTGCTCGACCCCAAGGCGACGGCGCTGGTGCTGGACCGGCTGCGCCACGGCCGCGAGCCCGAGGACCCCCGCTACGCCTCGCTGAGCCCACAGGAGCGTCGCATCCTCGAGCTGATCGCGGACGGCCTCACGAACCGGCAGATCGGCCAGGAGCTCTACCTCGCCGAGAAGACGGTCAAGAACTACGTGTCCTCGCTGTTGCACAAGCTCGGCTTCGCCCGGCGCACCGAGGCCGCGGTCTACGCGACCCGGCGCCGCCGGGTGGCCACCGGAGCCTGAGCTCATCCGAGGTCGAGCGGGACGCGCCAGGTCAGGCGGGTCCCGCCGCCGGGGCGACGTCGCACGTCGAGGTCGCCGCCGAGGTGGGTGGCGCGCTGCGCCAGCCGGGCGAGGCCGCCCCGATCGGCGTCGTCGGGCAGACCGGTCCCGTCGTCCAGCACCTGCAGGACGAGGTCGGCGCCCACCTCCAGCGCCACGCTCACGCTACCGCCACCGGAGTGCCGCACGGCGTTGCCGACCCCCTCCCGCGCCGCAGCGAGGACGTCCGCTGCGAGCTCGGCCGGGACGAGGGCGTCGACGCCGTCGGACACGTGGACGGACGGGATCAGCCCGCTCTCGGCGGTCAGGCCCGCGACGGTGTCCGCCAACGCCGTGCGCAGGCCGCGGTCCCCGGCGAGGTCGAAGATCGACGTACGGATGCGCTGCACCGTGTCGTCGAGCTCCGCCACCGTGAGAGCGAGCCGCTCGCGCACCGCGGGTTCGGCGATGCCGCGCATCGTGCTCTGCAGGACCATCCCGACGGCGAAGAGCCGCTGGATGACGACGTCGTGCAACTCGCGAGCGATGCGCTCCCGCTCGGCGAGGACGTCGAACCTGCGCTGCGCCCGGCCCTTCTCCGCCACGTCGAGCGCGAGTGCGGCCTGCTGGGCGAAGGACAGCATCAACGGCACCTCCGCGGGCTGGAAGGCGTCGCCGCCGCTCGGGCGGATCGCCGTCAGCACCCCGATGACGCGAGCGGCCGACCGCATCGGCACCGCCACGGTCGGTCCGAGCGGCGGGTCGGTGAGGTACCCGTCGAGCAGGGTCGCGGGGCTCTCCAACAGAACGGGGCCGCGGCTCTCCTCGAGCTCGTGCAACGCGGGGCCAGGCACTGCGTCCCGGGTCGAGGAGTCCAGCTCGACGCCCTCGGTGGCCCCGATCCGGTAGCGGTCGTCCTCGTCGGGACCGAGTAGCACCACGGTCGCCCTCGACCGCGTCAGTTCCCGGGTCCGCACCGCCACGAGGCGCAGGACGTCCTCCTCCGCAGCGCCCGCCGACGCCTCCGCGCGCACCTCGCCGAGCGCCTCCAGCCACTGCTCGCGGGCTCGGCTCCGCTCGAACAGGTCCGCGTTCTGCACCGCGATGCCCGCGGCGGCCGCGAGGGCCTGCACCACCACCTCGTCGTCCGCGGTGAACACGGTCCCGTCACGCTTCTCGGTCAGGTAGAGGTTGCCGTAGACACCGTCTCGCACCCGCACGGGCACGCCGAGGAACGCCCGCATCGGCGGGTGGTTCGGCGGCACCCCGACGGAGGCGGGATGCGCGGTGAGATCGGCCAGGCGGAGCGGCTCGGGTTCCGCGACGACATGGCCGAGCAGGCCTCGTCCCGTCGGCGGCGCACCGATCGCCTCCCGCTCGGCGGCCGTGAGACCGACGTCGATGAACCGGGCTATCGAACCGTCCGGCGCGAGCACACCGAGGGCCCCGAACCGAGCGTCGACGAGGTCGACGGCGGACTCCACGATCCGACGCAGCGTGGTCTCGAGCTCGAGTCCCGCGGCGACGGTCAGCACGGCCTGGAGCAGTCCCTCGATCCGGTCCCGCCCGGCCGCGAGCCGACCCAACCGCTCCTGCACCTCGCCGAGCAGCTCCGTCAGCCTGAGCCCGGCCAGCACGTCGGACAGTGGTGTGTTCGCGTGCTCCGCCGTCGCGGACTCGATCGTCATGGCACCTCCCGGCAGCTCGCTCCCATTGCAGTGGTTCGCGTCCTCGGGGGGACCGGGCCGAACACCCCCGGGCGGCGGGACCTTCGACGCTAGTCGGCGACCGACGCCGGGCGGGAACCTCGATCTCGAACCCGGCGGGTGCGCGGGAGGGACGGGGGCGACGGTGAAGGCGATGATCGAGACAACGGCGACCCTCGGGCTGACCGAGGACAAGGTCCAGACCGTACTGGCGACGGCCGTCAGGGCGCCGTCACTGCACAACACGCAGCCCTGGATCTTCCACACCGATCCGCAGACCATCGAGCTGCGCGCGGATCCCGACCGGTGGCTGCGGGCGGCCGACCCGACCGGGCGGGAGCTGCGCATCGGCTGCGGCGCGGCCCTGTTCAACCTCCGCCTCGGGCTGTTGGGCGCCGGGGTGAAGCCCCTGGTGACCGTGCTGCCGGAACCGGGCGATCCCGACCTGATCGCGAGGGTCCGCCGCGGCGGGAACCGCCGGCTCACCCCCGAGGAGCGCCTGCTGCTGGAGGCGGTCCCGCGACGGCACACCAACCGCCGTCCCTTCGCCGACGCGCCCGTGGCGACGGCCGACCGACACGCGCTGCGGCGGGCGGCCCTCGATGAGGGGGCGTGGTTGGAGATGATCACCGATCCCGTCCAGCGGACGACGCTGAGCGCGCTGGCCCGGCGGGCGCACGAGCTTCAGACGGCGGACCCGGAGTTCGTCGCGGAGCTGGACCGCTGGACCGGCCACGGCGAGCCGCGGACGGACGGCGTCCCCGCCACCTCGGGCGGTCCGCTGCCGTGGCCGAGCGCGGCCTGGGTGATGCGCGACTTCACCGGGGGCGGGGGCGCGCAGGGGCACGGCTACGAGCCCGATCCGCTCATCGCGGTCCTGACCGTGCACGCCGACGGACCACGCGAGGACATCCGCGCAGGCGAGGCGATGCAGCGGGTCCTGCTGACGGCCACGGTGCGCGGCCTCGCGGTCTCCTTCCTCTCCCAGCTCGTCGAGGTCCCCGAGGTCCGGACCGAGATGAGACGGCTGCTCAACCGGTTGCGCCCACCCGAGGTGGTCCTGCGCATCGGACACGGCCATCCCGTCCCCGCCACCCCTCGCCGTCCGCTCGACGAGGTCCTGGACACCGAGGCGGAGCGGGAGCGATGACGACACCGACGTCCACACCCGACGATGCGGCGACCGCCGAGCCGACCGAACAGGCCGCGACCGACGTGACCGTCGCCGTCGACGGCACCGAGGCGGGCCTGCGCGCCGTGCGGTGGGCCGCGCGCGAGGCGGCGCTGCGTGGCGTGACGCTCACCGTCCTGCACGCCGCGCCCTACTCGATCGGGTCGACGGGGTCGCTGCGGGCGCACGCGGACCGGATCCTGGCCCGCGCGTTCACCGTCGCGGTGCGGGCCGAGCCCGGTCTGCACGCCCGAACCCTCCTCGTGGAGGAGGATCCACGCGCTGCCCTCGTCGACGCGTCCCGGCGGACCGGGCTGCTCGTGGTCGGGTTGGCGGGCCGGGAGGTGCCCGAGGACGGGCTCGTCGGGTCGCTCGCCCTGGACGCGGCAGCAGCGGTCGACGGCCCGCTCGTCGTCGTCTCGCACCGGATGCCGAGCACCGGTGCGGTGGTCGCCGCGGTGCGCGACGCCGTCACCGACTCCCCGACCATCCTCGCGGCCCGCGAGGCCGCGCAGCGCTACGGCGCGACACTGGAGGTGGTCCACGCGACGCGCTCTCCGCACGAGGGCGCCGACACCCGAGACGCGATCGAACGGCTGCTGCAGCGGTGGGCCGACCGTGGGGCGACGGTGCCCGCCACCGTCCACGTCGTCCGGGGACACGTGGTCGAGACCCTCGCGGCGCGCACCCGGGAGGCGAGGCTGCTCGTGGTCGGCCCGCCGGACCGGCGTCGGCACCTGCGGGGATCGGTCTCCCGGGCCGCGATCCGGACGGCGGGCTGTCCGGTCCTCGTCGCGGCCGCGCCGACGCATCGATGAGCGCGCCCGCGGAGGTCCGCGAGACCCACATCGGGCTGGTCCTGCTGGCGGGCGGACGGGCCTACAAGGCCAAGAAGCCGGTGCGCACCGCGTTCTGCGACTTCTCCACGGTCGAGCTCCGACGTGCCGCGATCGCGCGCGAGCTCGAGCTCAACAGTCGGCTGGCGCCGGACGTCTACCTGGGGACGGCCGAGCTGACCGGCGCAGGCGAGACGGAGCCCGTGCTCGTCATGCGCCGCATGCGGGAGTCGGCGCGACTGTCCACCCTGGTCCGGAGCGGCGCGGACGTGCGGACCCACCTGCGGCGGACGGCCAGGCTGCTGGCGGCGTTCCACGCGGGCGCGGCACGGGGTCCCGCGATACGCGCCGCGGGCTCGGCTGAGGCGCTCTGGCAGCGCTGGCTGGCGAACGTGACCGAGATGGAGCCCTACCGGGAGGCCCCGCTACCCGGGGACGTCCTCGACGACGTGCGTCGCCTCGCGGAACGGTTCGTCGCCGGTCGCGGTCCGCTCCTCGCCCGCCGCGGCGAGCGGGTCGTGGACGGGCACGGCGATCTGCTCGCCGAGGACGTGTTCTGCCTCGACGACGGGCCGCGGGTGCTCGACTGCCTCGACTTCGACGATCGGCTCCGCTTCGTCGACGGGCTCGACGACGTCGCGTTCCTCGCCATGGACCTCGAACACCTGGGGGCCCCGGACGCCGCGGAGCAGTTGCTCGACGACTACGCCGAGTTCTCCGCCGACCCGGCGCCGATGTCGCTGCGCCACCACTACGTCGCCTACCGCGCCGGGGTCCGGGCGAAGGTCGCGTGCCTGCGCCACGCCCAGGACGGCCGCCGGGACACCGCCGACGAGGCCCGGGCACAGCTCCGCCTGGCCCACGACCACCTGCGACGCGGCGAGCCACGGCTGGCCCTGGTCGGTGGGCTGCCCGGGACCGGGAAGTCCACGCTCGCCGGGGCCCTGGCGGACCTGACCGGCGCGGTGCTGCTGTCCAGCGACCGGCTCCGCAAGGAACAGGCCGGGCTGGCGGCGTCGGTGTCGGCGGCCGCCGAGTTCCACGAGGGCCTCTACGACGCCGCCCACACCGATCGGACCTACGACGAGCTGGTGGCCCGGGCCGAGGCCTGCTGCACGAGGGTGAGTCCGTGGTCCTGGACGCCTCCTGGACCGACGCCCGCCACCGTGGGCGCGCCGCGGATGTCGCCGGGCGCACCGAGTCCCGTCTCGTGCAGATCGAGTGCACCGCCCCGCCCGCCCTCGCCGCGGAACGGATCCGCACCCGACACGACACCGTCTCCGACGCCACCCCACGGATCGCCCTCGCGCTCGCCGAGGTGGCCGCCCCGTGGCCCGAGGCCGTCCCGGTCGCCACCACCAGTCCCCCCGAGGTCTGCGCCTGCCTCGCGCACGACCTCTGGCGCTGACCGTCAGGAGAGACAATGCGGGTCCGCATCGGCATCGACGGGTTCGACCGCCTCGGTCGGCGGCTCCTGCGCACGGTCGTCGACCGGGCCGATCCCGACTTCCAGGTCGTCGCCGTCCGCGACGACGACCCGGCGGAGGCCCTCGCCGAACGCCTGCGCCACGACTCGACGCACGGCGGCTGGTCCCGGCAGGTCGAGGTGGTGGACGAGCACCTCGGGGTGAACGGCCAGAGCGTGCGGGTGCTGCACGACGAGCACCCGCACTGGGTGGCCGCGGACGTCGAGGTCGTCGTCGTCGGACCGGACGCCGAGCCCGACGGCCTGCTCGCCCGCGGGGTGCGCGCGGTGGTCCTGACCATGCCGGGCGACGCCGATGCGACAGTCGTCGTCGGGCTGAACGACGGCGACTACGACCCGATCCGGCACCGCGTGGTCACGCTCCCCTCGGCCGCCGCGACCGCGACCGCCCTGCTGTTGCGGCCCCTCGACGACGCCTTCGGGGTCGTGTCCGCGGCGGCCACCTCGATCGAGGGCCGCACGTCGCAGGTCGCCGCGCCGACCGATCCGCACCTGCTGCGCGACGCCGCGGTCAACATCATCCCGTCGGCGTGCGACCTCGGCGCGGAGGTCGCCGCGCTCCTGCCCGGACTGGAGGCTCAGGTGGGTGCGTCGGCCCTGCGCGTCCCGGTGGTCGACACCGCCCTGCTGGAGCTCACCGTCCGCGTCCCGGCCCCGGTGACCGTCGGGCAGGTGCGGCGGGTGCTCCGCACGGCGGCGGACGGGCAGGCGAAGGGCCTGCTCACCACGACCACGGAGACGACCGTCTCCCGGGACGTGCTGGGCGCCCCGGAGTCCTGTCGAGCGGACCTCGGTGCGCTGCGGGTGAGCGGCGAGCTGGTCACCGTGTTCGGGTGGTACGACCCCGAGATCGCCCAGGCGCACCGGACCGCCGACCTGCTGGGCCTGGTCTCGCGGCTGCTCCCCCGCGCCTGAGCGGCACCGGCGGCGGCCCTCCGACCAGCGCGTGTAACACCCTCGGTCGTGGCGACGCTGTGGCCATGACGGGCCCGGACGTACCCCCCTCGCCGGGCCCGTCACGACCGGAGGTGCTGTGGTGACCGCGTCGGTGTGCCCGACGTCAGCGGCGGGCGTCGACCTCGAGGGCGCGCTCACCGCCGCGCTCGCGGGGGACGAAGCCGGTTTCATCGCGCTCTACCGCGATCTCCAGCCCCGGCTGCTGCGGTACGCGGCCGCGCTGGTCGGGACGGACGCCGAGGACGTCACCGCCGAGACGTGGCTGCACGTGACCAAGGACCTGCGCCGCTTCGCGGGCGACCTGGACGGGTTCCGCGGATGGGTCACCACGATCTGTCGACATCGCGCGATGGACTCCGCCCGGGCGCGCGCCCGCCGCCCCGTGCAGGCGGTCGAGGTGACCGAGCTCGCGGAGTGGTCGCTCGCGGACCCGTCCTTCACCGACGGTGCGGTGTTCGAGCGCCTGGACACGCGCTGGGCGATGAGCCTGATCCTCCAGCTGCCCCGGACCGAGGCGGAGGCGGTCCTGCTGCGCGCCGTGGTCGGGCTCGACGCGGCGACCGCGGGGCGGGTGCTGGGCAAGCGAGCAGGCGCCGTGCGGGTCGCCGCCCACCGCGGCCTCCGTAGGCTCGCCGACCGCATCGCCGCCGAGCCGGTGTCCCGCCCGGGACCCGGTCCGCAGGTCGTCCGTCCTCGGGAGGCGAGCGATGCGTGACGTCCGCCCCGACGAAGGGATCACCGCCGACGAGGCGGAGCGGCTCCTCGGGGGCCGGGACGGGGATCCAGCCCTCCGCCACCTGCTCGACGCCGCCGCGGCTCCGGCCAGAGGAGCCACTCCCGAGGGCGAGCGCACCGCGCTCGCTGCCTTCCGGGTGGCCTGGGCGGACCCGCCTGCCACCACCCGCGCGAGACGCCCGTCGCGGATGGTGCTGGTCCGCACCGCCATCGCCGGGTTGACCGTGGCGGCGACGGCCTCCGGCGGGGTGGCGATCGCCGCCGCCGGGCTCGGCTCGTCCGGATCGGGGACGCCACCCACGACGGACCAGGGCCCGGGCCCGCAGGTCGCACCCCCCTCCGCCGGCGGCACGGCGAGCCCTCGGTCCGGCATCGCAACGCCCTCCGAGGGTCACGCCGTGGACGGTGCGGCCATCGTGACCCAGTGCCTCGACCGGGCCGCGTGTCCGTCGCCCGGCACCGGGAAGGCCGGGTCCTCGGGGGACGACCCGCCCGCCCCGGTCTCGGCAGCGGGCTCGCCGTCGGCCGAGGCACAGGCCCGGCGCGCGGAGACCCCCGCCGGCCTGAAGCAACCGAAGGCGGGCAGGAAGGACTCACCGGACGAACGGTGACCCACGGTGCTCCCCGGCAGGCGTGCTCCGGGGGACCACCTCCGACATGGACGACGGCATCCTGCTCGCCACCGTGGCCGGCGAGGTCGACCGGCTCCGTCGGCGGCGTCACCGACCGGTCGCACCGCGCTACCGGGGCCGCGCCACGAGGACCGGGCAATGGGCGTGGTGGATCAAGGCGTGGCTCACCGAGCCGAGCAGCAGACCGCGCAGCCCGCCCCGCCCTCGGCTGCCGACCACCACCAGTTCGGCGGTGCGGGACAGCTCGACGAGCTCACCGGCGGGCCCGACACGGCGGACCCGACGCGTCACCTCGACGTCGGGGTACTTCTCCGACCAGCCCGCGAGCCGCTCGGCGAGCAGCAGGTGCTCCTGAGACTCGAGACCCTCCCAGTCGACCAGCGGCGCGATGCTGAGCTCGGTGGCGTCCTCCTGCCACGAGTGCACCGCGAGCAGCGGAGCCGCGTGCAGGGCCGCCTCCTCGAACGCCAGCGCGAGCGCGTCCTCGCTGAGCGGGGACCCGTCGACCCCGACGACGACCGGGCGTCCCGCGGGTCGCTCGCCGCCGCCGCGGACGACGACGACCGGGCACGCTCCGCGCGCGGCGACGCCGACGGCGACGGAGCCGGCGAGCAGCCCGCTGAACCCGCCGAGCCCGCGGCTGCCGATCACGACGAGGCTCGCGCGCAGGGACTCGTCGAGCAGGACCGGGACCGGGAACCCCGTCCAGAGCTGGGTCTGCACGTCGAGCCCGGGGTCCACGGACCGGGCCTGCTCGACCGCGTCGGCCAGTGTGGTCTCGGCCGCCTCGGTCATCGTGCGCTTGTAGGAGGTGCCCAGGCCGGGATTGCCGATGTGGTTCGGCTCGGGGACCACCAGCGCGGACACCAACCGGAGCCGGCCGTGGCGGACCGACGCCTCCCGGGCCGCCCAGCGCACCGCGTCGGCGGCCGACTCGGACCCGTCCACCCCCACGACGATCGGGTCGTGCGTGCGCTGCTCCTCCACGACTGCTCCCTCGTTCGGTCCACTCGACACCGAACACGCTGTCAGGTCCTCCGCCGCGGCGGCAGCACCGCACGACCCCGTCGAGCGGGTCGGAAGTCCCCCCTTCCCGCGACCACCGGCAGCTACGCGGCGGAGCACCCAGCCGGCTGGATGGGACGACCCACCCCGGCGCGGAAGGAGGGACGATGCTCACGTCCCCGCTCGATTCAGGCACGGTGCAGGCTGCCCTCGAGCTCGCCGCGCGTGCACCGTCGGTGCACAACTCGCAGCCGTGGCGATGGCGGCTCGACGGGGAGGTGATCAGCCTGCGCGCCGACCTGCGGCGGTGGCTCCCCCTCACCGACCCCGACGGGCGTGACCTGGTCCTGAGCTGCGGGGCCGCCTTGCACCACCTGCAGGTGGCGCTCGCCGCGCTCGGGGTCCCGGCGACGGTCATCCGCATGCCCGACCCGGACGAGCCCGACCTGCTGGCGAGCGTGCGGCCCGGGGCGCCGCTCGACGCGCCCGGAGCCACCGACGCGGCCGCCGCGCTGCAGGCGAGGCGGAGCGACCGCCGTCGGTACTCCGACTGGCCGGTGGAGCAGATCCAGCTCGCCGAGCTCAGCGCCGCCGCGGCGGCATACGGCGCGGTCCTGCGGGTGGTGCCGGACGGACCGGCCCGCCGCGCCCTCGACGAGGCCCTCCGCCTCGCGTCCGCCGCGCACGCCGCGACCACCGGCTACGACACCGAGCTGTCCCTGTGGTCCGGGCTGCTCGCCGGGGACGAGGGGGTTCCCGCCCGCAACGTGCCCGCGACCGGCGGGCCGCGGCGCTTCGCGGGGACCGGCGACCTGCCGGAGGGCGCCCCCATCGACGGGGCCGTGCTCCTGGTCCTCGGGACCTCGTCGGACGACCAGCTGTCCTGGCTGCGCGCGGGAGAGGCGATGAGCGCGGTCCTGCTCGCGGCCACGGCGCTCGGCCTGGCGAGCTGCCCCCTGTCCGAGCCGCTGGAGCTGGAGGGCACCCGCGCGCTGGTCCGGGACCAGGTCCTGGACGGCACCCTGTCCCCGCAGATCGTGCTGCGGGTCGGGTGGGCCCCGGTCGGTGACCCGCTGCCTGCCACGCCCCGCCGACGGCTCGCGGACCAGACCGACTGAGGCCGCGCCCACGCCGTCGCACCGTCGTCACGCGAGCCGCAGGACCACGACCGCGCCGTGGAGACGCCACGGTTCGCCGCCCATCAGCCTGCGGCGGACGGTCTCCGGGTTCGCGGGCGCGGCGAGGACCGTCGCCGTCGACCCTGCCGTCCGCGCGGCCAGCACGACCGCCTCGACGGCCTGCCCGGCCTGGACCTCGACCCACGGAGACGTGCCCGGGACGCCCATGACGAGCGTGACGGTGTCGGGGCCGCCCGAGTCGCCGCCCGGCCAGCGGGGGCCCAGGATCTCACCCCGAACGCAGGGGCCCGGCCGCACCGCGGTCAGCCACGCACCTTCGGCCTCGGCCGCCTGTCGCAGGTGGGGCATCGCCGCCGTCGTCTCCAGGGGCGGGCGGGCGGTGGGGTCGAGCAGCGCCGCGTAGGCCGCCCGTTCCGCTGGGCGCGGTGCCGCGACGTGACCCGCGCGGACCACCGCGACCAGTCCCGGTCTGCCCGAGGGCCCGCCGGGGGTGCTCACCACGGGGCGACGTCCCTGCGCCGCGACCGCCAGCCGCACCGCGTGCAGCGCGGTCCCGCAGGCCAGCCGGGCCAGCCGGGCCTGCGGCTCGACCGCCCGCGCCCACCGGCGGACCGTCATGCGGAGGGCGAGTCCGTCGGCGGCGCCGCCGCTGCGGCCGTCGACCGGCTCGAGGAACCACGGGACCGGCCCGGCGGGGGCGACCGCCTCCCGCGCCGCCGCGAGGGCGGCCTCGGGCCATGCCGCCGTCTGCGCGGGCACCGCGCTCCGTGGGCTCATCCACCGAGTCTGGCGACGGCCCCGGCGAGGAGGCAGGGGTCCAAGGACCCGCAGGTCGAGGCAGGATGCCGGGGCCGAGTGTCCCTGTCGCGGGCGTGGCCGCACCGGGATGCTGAGGGGGTCGAACCGAGGAGTCCGAGATGTCGTCCGAGACAGCCGATCCCACCCCCCGCCCCGCGCCACCGGAGACCCTCGACGAGGTGCCGCAGGTGCGGGCGCTGATGTCGACCAGGGTCGTCGCCATCGTGCCGTCGGCGCCACTGATGACCGCGTTGCGGCTGATGGTCGCGCGGGCGGTCCGTCATCTCCCGGTGATGGACGGCGGGCAGTGCGTCGGAATCGTGACCGAGACCGACCTGCTGCGCGGGCTCGCGGCCCGAACCGGTCCCGCGGGAGCGGCCGCCCTGCACGTGGCCGACGTCGCCCGGGCGGTCACCGCGGTGCCCGAGTCCGTCCCGCTCGACGAGGCGGCCACCCTGATGGAGCGCGGCGGTCTCGACGCGCTGCTGGTGGCGGACGGCGACGGCGCCCTGGTCGGGATCGTCACCGCGACCGACCTGATCCACGCGCTGGCCCGGCACCGGCACTGAGCCGGACCACGCCACCCGCGTCCGGGGCACGACGGTCAGGGAAGGCCGCGACGGTGCCGCACCTCGCTCGGGTCGTACTCGCCGCGCGCGATGAGCCGCAGCACGTCACGCCTGCTCACCATGCCCACCGGCCTGCCTGCCTCGACGATGGGGACCGAGCGGATCCCCGCCTCGAGCATGAGGGCCACCACCTCGGTGAGCTCGTCGGAGGCGCGGCGGACCAGGGCGGGCGCGGTCATCACGTCCTCGACGCGGGCGGTCTGCTCCGACAGCTCGGACAGCGCGCCGCCGGCGCGGGAGCGCACCAGATCGGCCTCGGTGACCACCCCGAGCAGCTCACCGTTCGCCCCCACCACGGGAGCCCCGGTGAACCCGTGCGCGGCCAGCAGGGCGGCCGCGGCCCGCAGCGGTGTCCGTGCCGGAATCGTGACGCACGGGTGGGTCATCACGTCCCCCGCGGTCAGCACCGCGTCGGGTGTCAGCGTCTCGTCCACGTCGGTTCGACCTCCTCCCACTCCCGCTCCCACTCGGCGCCCCGCATCCGTCCCACCCGCGCGAACGCCAGCCTGCCGAACAGGAGCACCAGCAGCACGCCCACCGCGAGCACGAGCACCGTCACGGTGCTCGCCGCCATCCCGGCCGCGAGCCGGGTTATCGGCGCCCGGACCGGCCGGTGGTCCGTGCCCACCCAGATCCGGACCTGGTCGCCGGCCGTCAGCGGTGCGGTGACCTCTGCGCTTCCGGTGCGCTCGACGCCGTCCGGGTCGGTCCAGCGGACGGGCGCGACCGCGAGAGCCCCGGCCGCGGGCACGAGGGGCACGTCCTCGAGCACGACGGCCGACGTCGGCGTCCGGTCCCGTGCCTCGACCGCGGCCCGTTGGGTGAGCGCGCCGAACGACCCGATCCCGACGAGCAGCGAGGCGAGGAGGACCAGGAGTGCACCCGCGCTGACGGCCCACGCGGCGAGGTCGGCGACGCGGTCCGACCGCCGGCGCGGCGACCGCGAGCGCCCTTCAGCGGTGCGCACGGTGCTCCCCCGCCCCCGCAGGCGAGCGCACAGCGCCGGCCTCGATGTGGGCGTCCGGCGGTGGGAACACGATCCCCACGTGCTCGTCCTCCAGCCAGCGGACCCGGTACGGCGGAGTGCCGTCGGGATGCACCAGCGCGACGACCTGCCCGCGCCGTCCGTGGGACTCGTGCGGGCCCGGCGGCACGACCAGCCAGTCCCCCACCTCGGCTCGCATCATCGTCTCTCCCGGTGCTCGGTGTCGGATCTCAGCGTGGCCGCCGAGGGCGGGGACGGGCAGAGGCCTCGCGCCCACGCGCCGCAGGCCCCTGGTCCCGTCCCGGCAGTCCCTTCAGCCCAGGGCCCTGCGCCGCAGCGCCGCGGAGCAGGGCCCAACGACCGCGGAACGGCCCGCCCGAACCGGGCCCGGAGACCCTGCCCGCCGAGCCCGGGGCACCGCGAGGCTCGGCTCGTGAACGAGACAGCACCCATCCCCACCACGAAGTTCGACGTCCAGCTCGGCGAGGGGATCGCCGAGGACCTGGCCGACTACACCCGCGGAGTCGTCGAGCGGCTGCCGGCGCACCGCGGTCGGGCGGGCGCACCCGCGCACGTCCACGTGGTGCGCCACACCGGTCCCGGCCGCGACCGCCCGGTCACCGCGCGGATCGTGGTCGACCTCGACGGGACCGCCGTCGCCGCGCACGTGGCGGCGGACCATCCGCGCGAGGCGGTCGATCTGCTCGTCGATCGGCCGGCCCGTCGGATGGAGAGGCTGCGCCGCCCCGCCCGCGACGGCGGGCACGGGTTGCCCGGTCCGCACCTGCGCGACGCGGGGAGTCCCGATGTCTGAGGCGCCCGTGACGGTACTCGAGAACGGGACCCCCGCCGGGCGAGCCGCCGTCCGGTGGGCGGCCGTCGAAGCCACCCGGCGGCGCGCCGCGCTGCGGATCCTGGGCACCGGGGACGATCTCGCGCTCGCCCGGGCCGCCCACCTGGCCCGCGGGGTCGGAGCCGGCCCGCTCCTGCCGGAGCGGAGCACCGGGTCGGTCGGTGCGGCCCTGCGCGGGCTCGCGGCAGGCTCCGGCCTGCTGGTCCTGCCCGCCCCCGTCGACGACCGGATCGTCGAGCGGGCGACCTGCGACGTCGCGGTGATCCCCGAGCGGGTCCCGACGAGCGGCCGCGTCTACGTCGGAGTGCCGCCGTGGGCGGCCCCCGCCGTGCTCACCACGGCCGTCGAGGAGGCGGGCCGCCGCGGCGCCGAGCTCGTCGCCGTCCGCGCCTGGAGCGACCGCAGGGTCGACCTCGGGGTCGTCCTGCCGCTCATGCTGCGGCGCTGGGACAGCGCGGCGGCCCGGGCGACGGTGGACCTCGACCAGGCCCTCTCGCCCTATCGGGTCGCCTACCCCGACCTGGTCATCCGGGCGATGGTCGTCCGCGACGACGCCGCCGCGCTGCTCACCCTGCTCTCCGACGAGGCCGAGGTGATGGTCCTCGGGCACTCCGGACGCGGAGCGCTCGCCGAGGCCCTCCTCGGATCCCCGCTCGGCGCGGTCCTGCACGCCGGCCGGTGCCCGGTCCTCGTGGTCCCCGAGGACGGTCCGCCCCGACGCCGGGTGCTCCCCCGACCGAGCACCCGGCTCGCTCGCCTCCGGACGTGAGGACGGCGCGTTCCCGCCCCCTCCTCAGGCGCGGGAACGGTGCGCCGCGAGCGCGAGGAGCAGCACCGCCAGCCCCGCCAGCGACATCACCGGCTGCAGCACGTGGTAGCGCTGCATCACCAGCAGCTGGACCGCGATCCACGCCACCTGCGCCGCGCCGGCGAGCACCGACACCACGGCCGCCCGCGGCGACCCGCGCAGCTCCAGCATCGCCGCGGCGACCATCGGCACGGCCACGACCAGCAGCAGGAACACCCCGGGCCAGAGCCAGGAGGTGAAGGGGGTGCCGACCAGCCACTCGTCCGGCATCCCGATGAGGTTCCCGGCCACCAGACCGATCCCGCCGTAGAGGGCCGCGGCGCCGACCAGGAGCTCCAGCACCACGAGCGTCACGGTGACCGCCGACGTGCCGCGGCGTGCGACGAGGGTCATGATCCCGCCTCCTCGGCGCGGGCCACCAGGACCGGGCAGGACGCGTGGTGGAGCAACGCCTGGCTGACCGAGCCGAGCAGCGGGCCGCGGACCACGCCGCGGCCGCGGGACCCGACGACCACCAGGCACGCGCCGTCCGTCTCGCGCAGCAGGCTCGCGGCGGCCCCGTCCCGGGCGACGATCCGGCTCACCCTGACGTCGGGGAACTTGTCGGTCCACGGCGTCAGCGCGGTCGCGAGCACCTTCCGCTCGTCGGCCCGGATCGCCGCCCAGTCCACGAACGAGACGAGGAACGGGTCCAGCACCGCCTCGCTCCAGGCGTGCACCGCGACGAGCGGGACCCCGCGCAGCGTCGCCTCCTCGAAGGCCACCCCGAGCGCCGCGTCGCTACCCTCGGCGTCCACCCCCACCACCACCGGCCCGGTCGAGCGGGTCGCTCCCCGCACGACCGCCACCGGGCAGGCGGCGCGGGCCGCGGCGGACACACCGACCGAGCCCAGCAGCAGTCCGGCGAACCCGCCGTGCCCGCGGTTGCCGACGACCAGCAGGCCCGCATCCTCCGCTGCCGCCACGAGCACGCCGGTCGGGGTGCCGACGCGGACGACCTGGTCGATGTCCAGGTCGGCGACGACCTCGCGGGCGACCGCCGCGGCGGCGGCGACCCGATCGGCCCCGGCGTCCGTCAGCGCCTCCAGCTGGCGCTCCTGACCCAGCGGGGCCCCACCGACCGGCGTCACGACGGGGAACCCGACCGCGCACACCAGCCGCAGGTGCCCGCCGCGCAGCCGTGCCTCCTCCGCCGCCCACCGCACCGCGTCGAGCGCATGCTCCGAGCCGTCGACCCCGACGACCACCACGTTCTCCGTCATCGTTCCCCCTCGTCGTGCACGACCAGCACCGGGCAGCGCGCGTGGGTGGTCACGTGCTGGGCGACGGACCCGAGCAGCAGACCGGCGAAGCCGCCGTGACCGCGGCTGCCGACCACGACCAGGTCGGCGTCCTTCGCGGCGTCGAGCAGGACGAGGGCCGCCCCGCCCTCGGAGACCTCGACGGTCGCCTCCCCCGCCCGGTCGCCGAGCTCGGTGCGCACCACCTCCTCGAGCGTCGCCCGGGCGGACTCCTCCCAGTCCGCGCCCCAGTCCGGCATGGGCATGGGCCCGTAGGTCACGGGAACCGTCCATGCGATCACCGCGTGCAGCCGGGCACCGGTCAGGGCCGCCTGCCGGGCCGCCCAGCGCAGCGCCGCCCGCGACGACGGCGAACCGTCGACCCCGACGACGATGCGGCCGGTCCCGCGCTCAGCCCCGGTCATTGCTCGCCATGGCCGTCCGGGCGGTCCATGCCTGCTCGGAGAGCAGTTGGCGGTGCGCGACCAGCCGCAGCACGTCGCGGCGGGTCACGATGCCGACGATGCGTCCCTCGTCCAGGACCGGCATCGCGCGCAGGTGCTCGTCCAGCATTCGGGCGACGATGTCGGCCAGGTCGTCCTCGGGCGTCGCGCCGATCACGCCGTGGCTCATCACGGCGGCGACGACCGCCTCGGGCTCGACCTCGACCTGCCAACCCTCGGGCATGATGCGCCCGCGCACCAGGTCCGCCTCCGAGACCACCCCGACGAGCGCGCCGGCGGAGTCGACGACCGGGGCGGCGGTGTGCCCGTGTGAGACGAGCGTGGCCGCGGCGGCCTGGATCGGTGTGTCGGACCGCAGCGTGGTCACCGCGGTGGTCATGACGTCTCGGACCTTCATCGTTCCTCCTCTGGTCGTCATGCGGGCAGCAGGACGGCCGCACCCCGCACGCGGTCCGCGGCGAGATCGGCCAGGGCCCGGTCGGCGCCGGACAGGGGCCGGCGGTCCACTTCGGGCAGCACCGCGAGAGCGGCGGCGAGGCGCAGGAACTCCTCGCCGTCCGCGCGCGTGTTGGCCGTGACGCTGACCAGGCGTTTCTCCCGGAACAGCTCGGCCTGGTAGTTCAACGGCGGGATGTCGGTGAGATGGATGCCTGCGATCGCCAGCGTCCCGCCCGCGTCGAGAGCCCGCAGCGCCACCGGCACGAGCTCCCCCGCGGGCGCGAACGTGATCGCGGAGTCCAGCGGCTCGGGCGGGCTCGCGTCCGCGGGACCCGCCGACGCCGCCCCGAGCCGCAGGGCCAGGTCACGGGCCTCGGCGGAGCGGGTCAGCACGTGGACGGTCGCGCCTTGGGCGATGGCGACCTGGGCCACGATGTGCGCCGACGCCCCGAACCCGTAGATCCCCAGTCGCCCGCCGGGCGGCAGGGCCGCGCGGGTCAGCGCCCGATAGCCGACGATGCCCGCGCACAGCAGCGGTGCCGCATCGACGTCGTCCAGCTCGCGGGGCAGCGCATAGGCGAACGCCTCGGGGACCAGCGCGTACTCGGCGTACCCGCCGTCGGCGTCCCAGCCGGTGAAGCGGGCCGCCGGGCACAGGTTCTCTGCGCCTCGACGGCAGAAGCGGCACGCCCCGCAGGTCGACCGCAACCAGGCCGCCCCGACCCGGTCGCCCGGCGCGAACCGGTCGCACCCGGGCCCCGACACGTCCACGATCCCGACGATCTCGTGTCCGGGCACGGTGCCGGGGCGGCGGGGCGCCAGGTCACCCTCGGCCAGGTGCAGGTCGGTCCGGCAGACGCCGCAGGCGGTGACCCGGAGCCGGACCTCGCCGGGCCCGGGCTCGGGGTCCGGGCGTTCGGTGGGGACGAGGGGCGAACCCGCGATCGGTCCCGGGGTGCCGACCATCCAGCACTTCACGGCGAGTCGGCGAACAGCGCGAGCACGTCGCGCGCCGAGACGATCCCGACGACGTGGTCGCTCGCGTCGCGGACCGGGATGTGGCGGACGGCGGCGTCCCGCATCCGCCTGCTCACCGCGCGGATGGTGTCCTGGGTGTCCGCCCACACCAGGTCGGTCGCCATGACGTCGCGCACCTGGTTGCCGTCGGGGTCCCCGCCGGTCGCGACGAGGACCACGACGTCCCGTTCGGACACGATCCCGACGGTCCCGTGCGGGCCGTCGACCAGCACCGCCCCCACCTCGTCGGCCATCAGCTCCTCGGCCACGTCCCGCACGGACCAGTCGGTCGGTACGGTGGCCACCGGAGTGCGCATGAGCCGGACCACGGAGTCGTCCGGCCGAATGCTGTCGATCATCGTGGCCATCGTCGTCCCTCTCCCCTGCCCCTCACCTGTGGTTCCCAGGCTGAACCCGAGCGGGCCGCGGTGGACAGGGCCGATGGGCCCGCGGGCGGGGTCGGCGGGACCCGGGCCGGTCGGCCGGAGGAGCCGGGTCCCTCGGCACCTGACGCGGCCCGGCTGCCGAGGCCCACCGTGAGGGCATGACCAGCGTCCTGATCTGGATCGTCGCCGCGGCCGCGGTGCTCGTGGTGGTCGGTCTGCTGAGCCTCCGGCTCGTGCAGCAGTACGAGCGCGGCATCGTGTTCCGGTTCGGCCGGGTCCGGGAGGACGTGCGTCGTCCCGGCCTCAACCTGATCGTCACCATCGCCGACCGCATGACGAAGGTCAGCACGCAGGTCGTGGTGCCGGCGGTCCCCGCGCAGGGCGCGATCACCCGGGACAACGTGACCGTCAAGGTGGACGCCGCCGTGTACTTCCGGGTGGTGGACCCGGTCAAGGCGATCGTCAACGTCGAGGACTACCACCACGCCGTCCCGCAGGTCGCCCAGACCTCGCTGCGCACCGTCATCGGCCGCGCCGACCTCGACACGCTCCTCTCGGACCGCGAGCGGATCAGCGCCGAGCTCAAGGCCGTGATCGACGCGCCGACCGAGCAGCCCTGGGGCGTGCGGATCGAGCTGGTCGAGCTCAAGGACATCTCGCTCCCGGAGCAGATGACGCGGTCGATGTCTCGGCAGGCCGAGGCCGAGCGGGAGCGTCGGGCCCGGGTGATCGCCGCCGAGGGCGAGCGGCAGGCGTCGACGCAGCTGGCCGGCGAGCAGTCCGCCCCGTCCTTCCCCCTCGACCGACCGCTGACCGTCGACGACGACCTCAGCGAGGTCAGCGAGGTCAGCAAGGTCAACAGCGAGCTGGGGAGGTCGACGTGACGCAACCCGACCGGCGTCCGGTGGTGGTCGGGGTGGACGGCTCCGGCCCCGCCCGCCAGGCCGCGGCCTGGGCCGCGCAGGAGGCGGACATGCGGGACGTTCCGCTGCTGATCGCCTGCGTCCTCGAACGCGTACCGCCGGGCCCACCACTCGTCGCCACCGGCATCCTCGACCGCTGCGCCACCGTCGCCCGGATCGTCGCACCGGACCGGACACCGCTGACCGGCGTGTGGTTCGGCCGCCCGGCCGACGTGCTCGGCAGGCTCGACACCGGGCTGCTCGTGGTGGGCCACCACGGCTCCGGCGGGGCCCTGCCCGCGCTCGGCGGCACCGCGCTCCGGTTGGCCGGGCGGTACGCCGGCGCCCTGGCGGTGGTGCGGACCGCCCCCGGCCGCCCGCTGCCCGACCGGAGCCTGCCGGTGGTCGTCGCCGTGGACGGCAGGCCCGGGAGCGCCGCACTCGTGCGGCACGCCGCCGACCTCGCCACCCTCCGCGACGCCCGGCTGACGGTACTGCACGTGTGGCTCGAACGCCTGCACGCGGTGGCGGACCGCCTCGGCCACCGCGAGCGGGAGGCCCACCGACACCGCGCCGAGGCCGCGCTGGCCGAGATCGCCGCGCAGCTCGCCACCACCCATCCCGGCCTGCCCGTCCACGCTGAGGTCGAACGCGGCCGACCCGGCTGGTCGCTCCTCGAGCACACCGACGACGCCCAGCTCGTCCTCCTCGGCCGCCACCGCGGCGCCGGCGTCGGAGCGCGGGCGACCCTGCTGTTGCAGGCCGCGGCCTGCCCCGTCCTCGTCGTCGACCCCATCGCCCAGGCGACGCTGCGGAGACCCGCATGACCATGAGCCTGGACCGCCCGGTGGTCGTCGGTACCGACGGCAGCGCGGCCGCGCTCGCGGCGGTTCGTCACGCCGCGGACGAGGCCGCCGCCCGGCGCTGCCCGCTCCTCGTCGTCCACGCCGTGGGGGACGGCGAGACCGCGCAGCAGCGCGACCTCGTCGTCCAGCGCGCCCTGGCCCTCGTCCGAGACACGAATCCGGATGTCGTGGTCCGATATCGGCTCGCGGCGTGGGACCCCGCCGCGGTGCTCGGCGCGGCCTCGAAGGGCGCCCGCCTGCTCGTGGTCGGCATGGCGGGCAAGAACGACCCGCCGGAGGCCGCGGACCATTCGGTCGCCCTGGACGTGCTGCACCGCTCGCACTGCCCGGTCGCCGTGGTGCGGGCCCGACACCGCAGGCACCAGGCGGTCGTCCGGGCGTTCCTCACCGGCACGGCCGACGGCGTGGTCCTCGCCGAGGCCGCGGTGATCGCGCAGACCCACGCGACGCCCCTGGTGGTGGATCGCCTCGGGGCGGGCTCGGCCGACGCCGCGGTGGCGGTCCTCGAGCGGACGCACCCGACCCTCGACGTCGTCAAGGTCGCGGGCACGAACCGGCTCGGGCGCCTGCTCGACCGCGCCGAGGGCGCCGTCGCCCTGGTCGTGCCGCTGTCCGCGGGCCCCGCCTGCTACGACGACCCCGCGCGGGCCGCCGTCCACCGCGGGCCCTGCCCGGTGACGGTGGTTCCGACCGCACCGCCCGTCGTTCCGGGTCGTCCGACCCTGGCCACGTCCATCGCGGCGCCCGAATCCTGAAGCACCCGCCGACGACCGGGAGACACCTGTGACCCTCTCCTCGACCATGACCCGCGCCCGCCTCGCCCCCCTGGTGGTGATCGCCGGGCCCGGGGTCCCGGTGCCAGGCTGGGTCCGCGACTGGACCGGGGACGAGCCCGCGGTCGCGGTGGCGGACAGCCGAGCCGCCGTGGTGTCGGCCGCGGACCGCGGCCTGGACGGCCCGCTGCTCGTCCTGCGGTCGGGAGTGCCCACCACGCCGCGCCGCGTGGTCGCCGCCGTCCAGGAGCACGCGGCGGACTCGCCGGTCGTCGAGGCCGCGGTGTCCGTGACGGAGTCCTGTGGCGCCGGGCTCCGGATCGTGCACGCCGTGCCGCGCTCGTTCGGCGAACGCAGCGTCGGGCTCGACGCCGCGGTCGAGCGTGGCCGCAGGCTGGTGGACGCGGCCGCCCGCTCGAGCGCCGCGGACGGCGAGCTCGTGCGCGCCTGGCCCCACGAGGTGCTCGACGAGACGCTCACCGCCGACCTACTCGTGATCGGCGGCCTACGCCCGCCGCCGGCGCGCCACCGGCCCGCCGAGCTCGGTCTGACCACGCGCGCGGCGCTGCTGCACGCGCCCTGCCCCGTCCTCGTCGTGCCCCGGGCCTGTTGACCGACCGAAGGGAACCGCCATGTCCACCGTCCTGACCTCCACCCGACCCGCTGTGGTCGACTTCGCCGGGATCCGCATCGGGACCGTCGACGAGCACGGCGAGGTCCGCGACTTCGCCGGGATCCACATCGGAGCCGTCCGCGCCGACGATCCGACGGTGGCCGTCGACTTCGCCGGGATCCGGCTCGGCCGGGTCGTGCCCGTCGAGGGCTGACCGGCGTCCGCCCCGCGCAGCACCGCGCGCCGCTGGGGCAGGATGGGGGTGTGGCGTCCTCCCCAGCAGCCTCGCCGCGCGCGGTGTACGTCACCGCCCTCGAACCCGGGAGTGGGAAGTCCGCCGTCGTGCTCGGCCTGCTGGACGTACTCGCCCGCCGCGTCGGGCGGCCCGCGTTCTTCCGGCCGCTCGTGGCCACCGAACCCGACTCGGACGTCGAGCTGATCGTGCGGCAGTACGCGCTCCCGCAGAGCGGCCGCGCGTCGTTCGCCCTGACCGAGGCCGGGCTCGTCGGCCTGTCCCGGGACGCGGTGCTCGAACGGGTGCTGGACGGGTTCTCGGCGGTGTCCGCCGGGGCCGACGTGGCCGTCGTCGAGGGCAGTGACCTGACCGGCTCCGCCGCGGCCGAGGTCGACCTGAACGCCGCCGCGGCCGTGCATCTGGGCGCGTCCGTGCTGCTCGTGGTGGGCGGGCGTGGGCGGTCGTCCCGCCAGGTGCTCGACGCCGTGCGCCGGGACCTCGCCGCGCTCACCGAGCGGGGATGCGACCTGCTCGGGGTGGTCTGCAACCGGGTCGGTCCCGCCGCGGTGGAGGAGGTCCGGTCGGGGCTCGCCGCCGTCACGGACGGGCTGGCCTGCGGCGTCCTGCCCGAGGAGCCCCTGCTCGCCGCACCGACGGTGGCGGAGGTCGCCGAGGCCCTCGCGGCCGAGGTCGTCGCGGGCGATCCGGCGCACGCACGCGTCATCGAGCGCGTGGTCGTCGGGGCGATGGGGCTCCCGCGCTTCCTCGAGCGGGTCGCGGACGCCGATCTGGTGATCACCCCCGGGGACCGCGCCGACCTCGTCGCGGGCACGCTCGCCGCGCACCTGTCCGGCGCGTTCCCCGCTGTGGCCGGGCTGGTGCTGACGGGCGGCCCGATCGGGAGCACCGTCCGCAGGCTCGCGGGCGGGCTGGCCGGGGCGGGCGTCCCGGTGCTCGCGGTGCCGGACGACACCTACGACACGGTCTCGGCGGTCAACCGGGTGCGCGCCGCGCTCCGCCCGGGGGACGATCGCAAGATCACCGCCGCGCTGCGGTTGTTCGTCGACCACGTCGACCACGAGGCCCTGCTGCGCAGGCTCGACGTCGCCCGCCCCACCCGGACCACGCCGTTGATGTTCGAGCAGCGGCTTCTGGACCGGGCCCGGGCCGACCCCAGGCACATCGTCCTGCCCGAGGGGGACGACGACCGCATCCTGCGCGCCGCCGACCAGCTGCGCCGCCGCGCGGTCGTCGACCTGACCCTGCTCGGCCGCGGACCCGAGATCCGGGAGCGCGCCGCGGCGCTGGGGCTGACCCTGCCCGGAGTGCGGGTGGTCGACCCGGCCACCTCACCGCTGCGGGAGGGGTTCGCGCGGGACTACGCCGAGCAGCGCCGACACCGCGGCGTCGGGTTCCCGCTGGCCCTGGACCTCATGGCGGACGGCACCTACTTCGGCACCATGATGGTGCGGGCAGGCCTCGCGGACGGCATGGTCGCCGGCGCCACTCACACCACGGCCCACACCATCCGCCCCGCGTTCGAGGTCATCCGGACCGCGCCCGGGGTCTCGCTGGTCTCCAGCGCCTTCCTGATGTGCCTGCCCGACCACGTCGTCGTCTACGCCGACTGCGCGGTCGTGCCGAACCCGGACGAGGAGCAGCTGGCCGAGATCGCGCTGTCCGCCGCGGACACGGCCGAGCGCTTCGGGATCGAGCCCCGGGTCGCGATGCTCTCGTACTCCACCGGTGAGTCCGGGGCCGGCGCCGACGTGGACCTGGTCCGCCGGGCCACCGCACGCGTCCGCACCCGCCGACCGGGGCTGCCGGTCGTGGGCCCCATCCAGTACGACGCCGCGGTGGATCCCGCGGTGGCGCGCGCCAAGCTGCCCGACGACGCCGTGGCGGGCCGGGCGACCGTGTTCGTCTTCCCCGACCTCAACACCGGCAACAACACCTACAAGGCGGTGCAGCGCACCGCGGGAGTGGTCGCGATCGGCCCGGTGCTGCAGGGACTCGCCGCACCGGTCAACGACCTCTCCCGCGGCGCGACGGTGGCGGACATCGTCACCACCGTGGCGATCACCGCGATCCAGGCACAGGGCTGACCTCCGGCGAGCGGATCACCGCGACCGGACACTCGGCGTGGTGCAGGACGGCGCGGGTGGTGGAGGGCACGAGCATCCGGTCCAGCCCCACCCGCTCGGACCAGCCGACGACCACCAGCCGCGTCGAGGCCGACCGCGCCACGATCGCCTTGGCCGGGGAGCTGTGCAGCACCTCGCGCGAGACCTTCACGTCCGGGTACTTGGCGCCCCACCCGGCCAGCCGCTCGGCGAGGACCTCCTTCTCCTCGGTCTCCAGGGCGTGCCACTCGGACCAGTCCGGCACACCGGGGCTCTCCAGGTAGTCGTTCCAGGTGTGCACCGCGACCAGCGGCGCCGACCAGGCGTCCGCCTCGGCGAAGGCGAACCTCAGCGCCGCCTCGCTCGCGGGCGAACCGTCGATCCCGACGACGACCGGACGGACCCGGTCGACCCGGCGCAGCTCGTCGTCGGAGCGCGCCACCTCGCGGACCACGACGAGCGGGCATGCGGCCCGGCGGGCCAGCGAGTCACTCACCGAGCCCACCAGCAGCGCGGCGAACCCACCCACGCCTCGCGCGCCGACGACCAGCGTGCGCGCGCTCTCGGACTCGCGGGAGAGCACCGCGAGGGGATCGCCCTCGACGTCCCGCTGCTCGGCGGGGACCTCCGGGGCCACCGCGTGCGCGGCGCGCGCCGCGTCCCACAGCTGCCGCCGAACGTGGCTGCGCATCGCACGCCGGTCGCTCTCCGGGGTGCTCGCGGGCAGCTGGTAGGCGCGCACCAGACGCAGGTCGAAGCCGTGCTGCCGGGCGTGCGCGGCCGCCCACCGGGCCGCGTCGACCGCGAGCTCGGAGCCGTCGACCCCCACGACGACCGTGCGGTTCACCGGACGCCCTCGGGCCGGACCACCGCGACCGGGCAGTCGGCGTGGTGCAGAACGGCCTGGCTGACCGAACCCAGCAGCGGGCCGCCGATCACCCCGCGGCCGCGGGACCCGACCACCACGAGGCTCGCCCCGCCCGACCGCGCGACCAGCTCCCGGCCGGCGCCGTCCAGCACCACCACCGGACCGACCTCGACGGACGGGAACTTCGTGATCCACGGCGCGATCCGGTCCCGCAGTCGCTGCTCCTCCTCGGTGCGCAGGGCCGCCCAGTCGATCATCGGAACGAGGAGGGGATCGAGGACGGCCTGGTTGACCGCGTGCACCACGGTCAGGGGTACGCCGCGCCGACTCGCCTCCTCGAACGCCACACCGAGCACCGCGTCGTCTCCCACGCCGAGGGCGTCGAGCCCGACCACGACGGGGCCGTCCGCGGACGGGGCCGGGCCCCGCACCACCACCACCGGACATGCGGCATGGGCGGCGACGGAGATCGCGACGGACCCGAGCAGGAGCGCGCCGAAGCCGCCCCGGCCCCGAGTCCCCAGCACGACCAGCGCGGCGCGCTCCGATTCCGCACGCAGCACCACGGGGGGCTCCCCGCCGCGCACCTGCTGCTGGACCTGCACCCCGGCCGCGGCCTCGCCGACGATCGCGGCGGCCTCCGCGAGGTGCTCTCCGGCCTGACGCTCGAGCTGCTGTCGCTGGTACTCCTGCCCGAGCGCGGGGACCCCGATCGGGCGGAAGGAGGTCCACCCGACCGCGGCGACGAGCCGCAGCGGCGCGTGCCGACGGCTCGCCTCCCGCGCGGCCCATCGGACGGCCGCCAAGGCCGACTCCGAACCGTCGACTCCGACGACGACCGCCTCGCCCCACCGATCCGTCATGGCCACTCCCTGCTCACCCGCCTCCGGACGTTCCGGGACCGACCACACCATCGCGCGCGAGGCTCGACGGCGGCAGCGGCTCTCCGGCCCGTCGGGCAGGGCCGAGAGACCCCCTGGATCAGGGCCCTTCAGGCGCGGCGAGCACCACCGGGCAGGCGGCGAAACCGATCAGGCCGCGGCTCGTGGACCCCAGCAGCATGCCGTCGCCGTGGCGGGGCGGGTGCGCCGTGCGGCGGGGCGTGACCACGATCATGCGGGCGGTCGGGGCGAGGTCCAGCAGCGCGCTGAGCGCGGTCCCCTCCACCGACCGCGCGGCCACCTCGACCGGCAGCAGGCGCGACCGGACACGACCGAGCGCCTCGGCGGCCACGGCCTCGCCGCGCGCGGCCAGCTCGGTCCAGTCCTCGGGGCGCCGGTGAGCACCGCCGGTCGGGCCCGCGACGACGTCCGACCACGCGTGGATCAGCAGCAACGGCGCGCCGAGGTCGTGGGCGAGGTCGCCGGCGACGTCCAGGGCCGTGCTCGCCACCGCGTCGACACCGACGACCACCGGACCCGCCGACTGTGGAGCGGTGTCCGGTCCGGGCCCGTGGACGACCGCCACCGGACACGGCGCGCCCCCGGCCAGGCAGGCCGCCACGGTGCCCGCCAGCAGCCCGGCGTCGCTCCCCTCCCCGTACCCGCCGACGACCACCAGTCCCGCGGTCTCGGCGCGCACGCGCAGCTCGGCGGCGACGGCATCCGGCTCGGCGGCGCCCTGCACCACCTGGGCGGTGCCACCCACCGCGTCCGCGAGGTGGACCAGCCACGGCGGGACCTCGGCCGTCGCGGCGAGGTGGACGAGATGCAGCGGCACGGCCCGGGCCACCGCCACCTCGGCTCCCCATCGAGCGGCGTCCCGCGCCGACGGCGAGTCGTCCACGCCCACGACCACCGGCCACTCCGCCGTGTTCCGTCCCATGCCTCTCCCTACCACGCACCCCGGAACAGGCGTGTGATCGCCGGCTGTCAGAGCCTTCGGGCCCATCCGGTGAGCCGCTGGGCCCGGATGCAGAGGGCCTGCTCACCGACCTCCGCGCCGGCGGAGGGGAACACCGACGCCGCCTGCTCGTGCGCGGCCACCCAGCGGGCCTCACCGACCGCGACCACGCTCCAGCCGGTCCAGCTGGTCGGATCGACGTCGTCGGCCTGGAACCCGACCACCGCGCCGGGCACGCCCGCGAGGACCGCGCCGCTGTCCGTGCGGAAGAGGATGTCCCGACCGCGGAGCCGGAACGCCACCGGGTGGACCGCGGGCAAAGCGGCCGTGGTGTAGACGACCCGGCCGACCGCGGCGGTGGCGAGCAGCCGCAGGCACTCCTCCCGGTCGAGCTCGAGGACGACCGGGAGGTCGGCACCCGGCCCGGCGGACTGCTCTGTCATGCCGGCATTCTCGCGATACCCCGCCCCTCCCCGCCGGGTCGAAGGTCCCGAATGTCCTGGGGCCGTCCCGCCCGTCACCGGTCGGCGTCCGCCCGCTCCCGGCGACCCCGTCGCCGCTCCTGCACGGTCCACACCGCGATCTCGTCCGGGTCGCCGTCTCCGTACAGCGCCGCGATCGCCCGCTCGACGTCCGGCGGTTCGACCGCGAGCCGTCGCGACGGGTCCTGCCCACTGCTCTCCATGACCGCAGGATCCGGGCGCCCGCGCGCGGCCGACAGGGGCGAAGGTCCGGGTCCCCCGTCCGACCGACCCCAGCGCCGGGTGCTGTCGAGCCGCCGAACGGCACCCCGACGGAGGGACGAAGACCCCTGCCGGCCCGGAAGGAGCGGCGCGACCCTCCCTCACGTCAGGACCGTGCGGGCGGAAGGCCCGCCTGCGAGGAGGGACACCCCCATGGCACACGCACTCGTCGTCTACGAGTCGGTGTTCGGCAATGCGCGCGAGATCGCGCACGCGATCGCCGAGGGCCTGGCGCCCGCTCTGGCGTCCACCGTCGTCGCCGCGGGCGAGGCGCCCAAGGTGATCGGCCCGGACGTGGAGCTGCTGGTCGTCGGCGGACCGAACCATGCGCTCGGGATGCCCAGGCCCAGCACCCGCCAGGGCGCCGTCGACGGTCACGGCGCCGCTATCGAGGACACGACGGTCGGCCTCCACGAGTGGCTGGAGACGGTCGAGGGACCCCTCGACGGGCTCGGCGCCGCCGCCTTCGACACGCGCAGCAGCCGGCCCGCGCTGCTGGTGAAGCTCGATCACGCCTCCCGCACCGAGGAGAAGCTGCTCCGCAGGCTCGACGCGACCCTCGTCGCGCCCGCGGCGCACTTCACCGTCACCGACACCAAGGGGCCGCTGTCGGACGGCGAACGCGACCGGGCCCGGGAGTGGGGACGGCGGCTCGGCGAGCTCGCCGCGGCGCGGTCGTCGTGACCGACGGGAGTGTCGGGGTGGGCGGCGGTGAGCCGGGTCGGTGGACCCGTCACGTCGTCGCGGCGGCCTCGGCGTGATCCACCGGCCGACAACGCCGAGCCTGGTCAGTACCAGGGTCGCGCGACGGCGTCGGTGATCCGCTCGTCCTGGTCGAAGGTGAGCTCGTCACGCACGCCGACCACGCCCTCCAGCCGCTCGGTCAGGGAGACCACGGCATGGGCCTGGCCGCGGCGGGGCACCCGGCCGCGCAGGGTCACCACGCCGTCCTCGACGGCCACCGTCACGGCCTTCGCCTCCGCGCCGAGCAGCGGCGGCAACACGGCCGCGCCGACTTCGGCGCGGATCTCCGCGTCGTCCCGAAGGAACACACTGAGCACGTCCGCGCGACCGAGGACCCCGACCACCCGCTCGGCACCACCCTCGAACTCGGTGACCGGCAGCCAGCCGAGGTGTCGGCGCCGCATCAGCCGGGCCGCCTCGGCGACGGTCGTGTCGGGGCGGACGGTGATCGGGGGATAGGTCATCGCCGCGCGCGCCGTCGTCGGCCGCGTGGCCATCGGGTCGGTGCGGCGGCCGCTCATGGGCGACTGCTCCGCGGACCGCACCAGGTCGGCCTCCGACACGACGCCCAACAGGTGGGATCCCGAGACGACCGGCACCGCTCGGATGGCGTGCCGGGTCAGCGTTCGGACGACCTCGTCGAACCCGGCCTCCGGCCCGACGGACACCACCGCCGTCGACATGACGTCCCGGACGAGGGTCCGACGCAGCCCCGATGTGCTCGACGTGTCCATGGCTTCCTCCTACTCGTGGGATCCGGGTGCAGGCTCGTCGGCGGCCGCGGTCCCCGGCAGCGGCACCGGTCCCGCCCCGCCGGGGTCGGACGGGCACGGACCACGGGTCGTCCGGCTCTGCCCCCGCCCGTCGACTCTCCTCGACGCTCGGGCGACGAGCAGAGAAGGGGTGGCCGACGTGCAGGCACTGCGACTGAACGCATGGAAGTCCGAGGCGGAGCTGGTCGAGGTGCCCGAGCCGGAACCCGTGCCCGGTCAGGTCGTCATCAGGATCGGCGGCGCCGGCGCGTGCCACTCCGACCTGCACCTGATGTCGGACTTCGACGACGGCATGGTTCCGTGGAAGCCGCCGTTCACCCTCGGCCATGAGAACGTAGGCTGGATCCACGCCCTCGGCCACGGCGTCGAGGGTTGGGACGTCGGCACGCCCGTCGCGGTGTTCGGGTCCTGGGGGTGCGGCCGATGCGCGCGGTGTCGGACCGGCGCGGAGGCCCAGTGCGAAGACCCCGCGGCGGCTCCGGTGCCCGGTGGTGGAGGCGGTCTCGGCCTCGACGGCGGGATGGCCGAGTACATGCTCGTCCCCGACGCCCGGCACCTGCTCCGGCTACCCGAGGGCATGGCACCCGCCGACGCCGCGCCCCTGACCGACGCCGGCCTGACCACCTACCACGCCGTCGGTCGCTCCCGGTCGAAGCTCGGCCCGCGGGCCGTCGTGGTGATCATCGGGATCGGCGGGCTCGGTCACGTCGGGGTCCAGATCGTGAAGGCGACGACGGCGGCCCGGGTCGTGGCGGTCGACACCCGTCCCGAGGCCCTCGAGTTGGCCCGGCGCTGCGGGGCGGACGAGACGCTCCCGGCGGGCCCCACCACCCCCGACGAGATCCGCCGGCTGACCGGTGGGCTCGGCGCGGACGTGGTCGTGGACTGCGTCGGCACCGATGCCACGCTCGCCCTCGGGGCGGCCGCGCTCCGGTCGCAGGGAGATCTCACGATCGTCGGCATCGGTGGCGGCGTCCTGCCCGTCTCCTTCTTCAGCCTGCCCTCGGAGGCGACGGTCGCCTCGTCCGTCTGGGGCACCCGGCCCGAGCTGGCCGAGGTGCTGGAGCTCGGCGCACGGGGGCTCGTCACCACCGAGCACCACACCGTGCCGCTGTCCGCCGCCGCGCAGGCCTACCGGGACCTGCGTGCCGGGCTGGTCGAAGGCCGCGTCGTCGTCGTGCCGTAACGGTCGTCGCCCACGCTCCGAACCTGGGGGCCTTCTCCCGAGCTCGCCGTGCTCCCCGGCCCGCGGGCCCACCGGGACCTCCGTCGCCCGGATTCCGGGACCAGGGGCCCTGCGGGCTCCGCCCCCGCGGGCGGAGGGTCGGTGGGGTCAGACCCCCGACAGGCACTGGAGGCCATCCATGAGCACCCTCTCCCGACGCGACCGCCTCGACCCCGGGCAGGTCGCCGCGCCGTTCAGCCGGATGGACCGGCTGTTCGACGAGTGGTTCCGCTCGCTACCCATGCGCCGCCCGTTCGGCCTCGCCTGGGACTGGCCGGGCGAGGACCTGATCCGGGTCGACGAGTTCCGAGACGGCGACACCCAGGTCATCAGGGCGGAGCTGCCCGGCATCGATCCGGCGAAGGACGTCCAGATCACCGCCGCCAACGGGATGCTGACCATCAAGGCCGAGCGCCGCATCGAGCAGGACCGCGAGGACAAGGGCTACACGCGCCACGAGCTGCGTTACGGCGCCATGGCCCGCACGCTGCCCCTGCCGGAGAACGTGGCCGAGGGCGACATCTCGGCCTCCTACAAGGACGGTCTGCTCGAGATCCGGGTCCCGGTCCCGGCGACCCCCGAGCCGACCGAGCCGACGACGATCACCGTCAGCACCTCCTGACCCGCGGCGGGCGCCACACTCCGCACCTGATCTGCGGGTGCGGAGTGGAGCGCCCGTGTGTCCGGGCGACGATGGGCCCGCGGCCACCGGGTCCTGTTCCCCTGCCCCGCGCCGTCGGGTCGGGTCCACAGTGAGTCGCATGAGCCCGAGGATCGACGCCATCCGCCCCCGGAAAGGACCTCCGACCCTTTATGGCGGCGGGTCCGGGACCGACGCCGCCCGCCTTCGAACGGACGGCGGCATCGACCGAGCACGGCCGGACGACCTGCTCGAGCTGGCGGTCGACCGGGGGCGGGTGCCGTGGCAGGTCGGCGCGCTCCTGGTCCTCGACCGGGCCCCCGACCCCGCGGCCGTTCGGCAGGCCCTCGCCGACCGCGTCAGATCGATACCGCGGCTGCGCCGCAAACTCGTGCGCACGCCGCCGCTGTGCGGCCGTCCGGTCTGGATCGACGATCCCGACTTCGCCATCGAGCGACACGTGCGGGAGGTGACCTGCCCTGATCCCGCCGACGACGCCGCGCTGCACGAGGTGGCGATGCAGGCGGTGGGCACGCCGCTGTCGCTGCGGCACTCGCCCTGGGCCGCGGTCGTCGTCACGGGTCTGCACGGCCGCGGCGCGCTCGTCGTCGTGTTCCACCACGTGCTCGCCGACGGTGTCGGCGGGCTGGCGGTGCTCACCCGGCTCGCCGACGGCGCACCACCCGTCGAGAACGGCGGGTTCCCCCGCAGGCCGCCCGGCGTCCGGCGGCTGCTCGGCGACGCGATGGCCGCACGAACGCGGGCCGTCGCGCACCTGCCTCGCGGGTTGCGGCAGGTCCGGGACGCGGTCCGGGAGCTGCGGGCGACCCGGGCCCCGCGGGCGCCGAGGTCGTCGCTCACCCGGCCCACCGGCACCCGGCGCGCGCTCCGGGTGGTCCGGGCCGACCTCGCCGCCGTGCGCTCCGTCGCGCACGCACACGGCGGCACGATCAACGACGTCCTGCTCACGGCCGTGGGAGGTGCGCTGGGCACCCTGCTGAGCCGGCGCGGCGAGTCGACTCCACAGGTCGTCGTCTCGGTTCCGATCTCGTCGCGGATCGACACCGACGCCGCCCGGCTGGGCAACGCGGTCGGGGTGCTCCCGGTGGCCGTGCCGACCACGGGACCGCCGATCGCGCGCCTGGCCGCCGTCGCGCGCACGACCGCGGACGGTCGCGCCGCGCCGCGCGCGGCGTCCGCGGTGCTGCTGGACGCCGCGTTCCGCCTCGTCGCGCTGACCGGCGCGCTGCCGTGGATCCTCGATCATCAGGACCTCGTCACCACGTTCGTGACGAACCTGCGCGGGCCCACGAGGCCGATCGCCTTCCTCGGCGCCCGGATCGACGCGGTCGTACCCCTCACGACCACGACCGGGAACGTCCCGGTCGTGTTCGGGGCGCTGTCCTACGCAGGAGCCCTGACGCTGACCGTCGTCGCGGACCCCGACGCCTGCGCCGAGCTGGACGCTCTGGTCGCCGACCTGCGCACGGAGATCGACGAGCTCTGTGCCGCCACGAACCCGTCGCCGCGCCCCCGAGCTGCGCACCGGTCGGGCTGAGGTCAGGCCCGGGGCAGGGTCAGCCGGAAACGAGCGCCGGGACCGCCCGGCACCAGCTCGACCGACCCGTGGTGGGCGGCCGCGATCTCGGCGACGAGGGCGAGCCCGAGACCGTAGCGCCGTCTGCCGGGATCGGTCGGCCGGGCACCCGTGGCGAACCGCTCGAACAGCCGCGGCGCCACCGCGGGGTCGATGCCGTCCCCGTCGTCGGCGACCTCCAGCACGGCACGGTCGCCCTCGACCCGCGCGGCGACGGTCACCCGCGTGTGCGCGTGCCGGACGCCGTTGTCGACCAGCGCCGTCAGCGCCCGGGTCAGCGCGGTGCGGGAGCCGACCACCGGCACCGCACCGGGGGCGTCCACCCGGACGTCGACCTCGTGGCCCGGGACGTCGGCGGTCCGGGCCAGCTCGGCCAGGTCGAGGGGCTCGGTGAGCCGGTCGGCGAGCGGGTCGGCGACGAGCAGGAGGTCCTCGAGGATCGCGGTGAGCCGCGCGCTGTCGGCGACGACGCCGTCGAGCTCGGTCAGGATCCGCCCCGGCGTCGTCGGGTCCCGGCGGAGTCTGCGGCGCAGCAGCTGGGCTCGGGTGCCGAGCAGGGTGAGCGGGGTGCGCAGCTCGTGGCCTGCGTCGGCGACGAACCGGTGCTGCAGGGTCAGGGCCGCCGACAGCGGGGCCAGCGCCCGGTGGCCGAGCCAGGTGCCCGCGGCCCCTGCGACCAGCAGCCCGAGTACGCCCGTGACCAGCATCGTGGCGATCAGGTGGTTGCGGTCGGCGTGGTTCGCGGTCAGGTCGAGGATCGCCTGGACGGTCACCCCGTCGGCGCGCCGCGCGGTGGCGAGCTCGTACTGCACCCCCCTGACGCTGCGCTCCACCGCGGGCGGTTCGCCACCCGCGGCCGCCGCCGCCACCGCATCGAGGTCCACGACGCCTGCGGGGAGACCCGCGGTCCGGGTCACCCGGCCGGTGGGGTCTCGCAGGACCAGGTAGACCGACGACGGCGGGTCGTCGACGTCGTCGGCGCGGGCGATCGCGTCGTCGAGCTGGGCGCTCACCTGGCTCCGCTGGCCCTCGATCAGGACGACGACGGCGACAGCGGTCAACGCCACCACGATCACCGCCACGAGGGCGGCGGCCTGCACGCCGAGCCGGATCGCGGCCTTGCGAGCGAGCACGGCCTCCCCCGGGACCGTCACGGGCGGCCCAGCCGGTAG
>Ga0068863_100000366_pt1 | contig 45953 bp, 50 predicted proteins | sample KBSSwiS62_FD_66596 | JGI IMG/M metagenome (GOLD analysis project Ga0068863, IMG submission 66596) | Switchgrass rhizosphere microbial communities from Kellogg Biological Station, Michigan, USA - KBS Switchgrass S6-2 | ecosystem: Host-associated > Plants > Roots > Rhizosphere > Soil ... | reverse complement strand
CTGGAAGCGGTAGGTCAGCGCGATCGCCAGCAGCATCCCGACCGCCGCGGCAGTCAGCGTGGCGGGAATGCCTATCCTCGTCGCGACCTGCCCCCACAGGATGCTGCCGAGCGCCATCCCTCCCATGAACACGACCACAAATGCCGCGAGTCCCCGCGCTCGCACCCACGCCGGCAGCGTCATTTGCGCGGCGACCTGCAGCGCCGACAGAATGGAAATCCAGGCCACGCCGGTGGCGAGCATCGCCACCGCCAGAAGCCCGATGTTTTGCACATATGCCAGCGCAAGCGCGGCAGCCGCATAGAGCGCGCTCGCGCCGGCCACCAGGGCGTCGCGCGATAACCTCGCCCGGACGCGCGGCAGCACCAATGCGCCGGCGACGGCGCCGACGCCGATGCATGTGAGCAGCAAGCCATAGACCTCCGGCCCGCGCCCGAGCTCGCGCCGCACAATCAGGGGAAAGAGCGACCAGGTCGCGCTGGCGAAAACAAAAAACGCAATGCCGCGCACGAGCACCGATTGCAGCGCGCGGGTGTGCATGACGAAGCGCATTCCGACCCGGATCGCGCTGAAGAATCGCTCGGCGGGCAGCGCGCTCTTGCGATGTTCGCGCTTCCAGCGCACGAGGACAGCGAGAATGCCGAAGTACGACAACGCGTTCAGCACGAAGACGAGCCAAGGCCCGACCGCTGCCACCAGAAGACCCGCAATCGCCGGTCCGATCGCCCGCGAGGCGTTGATGGCGACGCTGTTCAAGGCGACGGCGGATTGCAGCTCGTCCGGGCGAACGAGATCCGGTACGATCGCCGCCCACGCCGGCATCATCATCGCTGCGCCGACGCCCAGCGCGAAGATGAACCCGAGCAACACCCAGACAGTAGTCAGCTCCAGCAAGGTCAGGATGCCGAGCGCGCCGGCAACGATCAGCAGATAGACCTGAATGGCAATCAGCAGGCGACGCCGATCGACGATGTCGGCAAGCGCCCCCGCTGGCAGCGCGAGCAGCATGACCGGAATGCTATCCGCCGCTTCCACCAGGGCGACCAGCGACGGCGAGGAAGAAAGCGAGGTCATCAGCCAGCCGGCGCCGACATCCTGCATCCAGGTGCCGACATTCGACACGATCGTCGCGATCCACAGACTGCGGAACAGCGGGTTATGCAGCGGGCTCCAGGCCGACGGAGCCGCCCGACCCGGGACTGGACCCGCGGGCGCGCCCGATGGGGACGGTCTCATAGCTTGCGGTCGGGCAACGTTGGATCGAAGGCGGCCGAAATCGGACGAGCGATGCTAGCACAGCGGTCCGGCATCACCGTCCGGGGAGCCGTCCAGCCTGTGGCTGCTACGTCACCTCGCCGAATGCCAGCCTGAATGCATGCGTTTCGTCGAGGCTCGCGCCCTCGCGAGCGAGCCGTGCACGCTCCTCGCTTGTGAGCCCGGTGAGCAAAGCGTCGAGCCGGCCGCCAACCGGCGGGGCGAAGACGTCCGCATTTTCGCCGCTGCGCAGCTGGATCGAATCGTCGAATGCGGCGATACGCGCGGCAGCATCGAGCCGGCCCTGCAGCGCGACGATCAGCGCAAGAGGCCGCAGGAGCCGGTGATGATCGCCTTCGCTCAGCAGGCGCGGATACGCCGCTTGCGCGGCGCCAAGCGCGTCGTCGACCCGGTCGAGCATGAGCAACGCGACGGTTCGCGCGAAGTAGAGGTGGCCGGCGCCGGCGTCCGCGCCGATCGCATGGAGACGGGCGATCGCCTCGGCAGCGTGCTCGGCAGCCTCGCTCGGACGCCCCGCCATGATCTCCATGAACGTGACATTGGACATGCCGAAGAGCGCTCCGACTTCGACCCCGGCCTCCCTGCAGATCGCGACCTGGCGCCGCGCGCACGCTAGCGCCTCCTCGAACCGGCTTTGGCGTGCGAACCAGAAGCAGCGCGCGAACTGCAGCTTGCCACGCTGGCGCGCGGGCCATTCGGGCCGTTCGAGCCCCGCGGCCTCTTCGATTTGCGCTTGCATCTCCACGAGCGTTCCGAAGCGCGTGGCCTGGATAGCTGCGTGGGTCAGAGACTCGAATCGCCGCTGGTCGTCGCCGAGCTCGCGATACAGCGCCGCCGCGCGGATGGCGGCGTCGTAACCTTCGCACCGGATCGAATACAAGCCGAGCTCTGCGACAGTGAGCCAGAAGCGCGCTGCATCCTTCGCCGATACACCGCTGTGGAGGTGGCGGCGCAGTGCGAGGCAGCGAGCGAGCCCCTCGGCCATGTGCGCCGACGACCACCAGACGCTGTACGACAGGCCCGCGAGCGTCACGGCCAGCGGCCCGTCGCCGGCGTTGTCTGTCCATTCGAGCGCCGCACGCAGATTGTCGAGCTCGCCCCGTGCGCCCGGGTCCGCCGTTCCCCGCCATAGCCATTCGTGCCGCTCGAGCGGCTCCAGCAGGGCAACGAGCGCCTGTGCGTGGCGGAGCAGGCTCGCCTGCATTTCGCCGGCATGCGCGAGCCGCTCCAGTGCGTAAGCGCGCGTGGTCTCCAGCATCCGGTAACGCGGGATCGGATCGCCTTCGGCGAGCACCAGTGATTTCTCTACCAGCGCGCCGAGGTAGTCCAGCGTCGTCCATGGATCGATGCGCTCGTCGCTCGCGACGTGCTGAGCCGCCTCGAGCGTGAAGCCGCCTGCGAATACGCCCAGTCTCCGGAACACGGTCTGCTCGTCGGGCGTGAGCAGCGCATGGCTCCACTCCAGCGTCGCGCGCAGCGTCTGATGGCGGCGCAGGACGACGCGCGCCCCGCCCGTCAGCACGTTGAACCGCTCGTGCAGGCGGGCGCGCAAGCCTTCGACGCCCAACAGCGGCAGGCGGGCCACCGCGAGCTCGATGGCGAGCGGAATGCCGTCGAGGCGGCGGCAGATTTCGATGACCGCCGGCACATTGCCAGGCGTCAGAGCGAACCGCGGATCCGCGGCCTGCGCGCGCGCGGCGAAGAGCTCCACCGCACCGGCATGCGACGCCGTCTCGACGTCGAGCGCGTCGGGCACGGCCAGCCCGCCGAGGCGATACACATGTTCGTCGCTCGCGCGCAGCGTTTCCTGACTGGTGATAAGCACGCTCAAGTGCGACGCCCCGGCGGCGAAGACGTCCAGGAGCAGGGCCACGGATTCGGCCAGATGTTCGCAATTATCGAGGACGAGCAGCGCGCGACGCGACGCGAGTTCCGCGCCCAACGCCTGCGGCGTCGGCCGTTCGGCCGGAAGCGAAATGTTCATCGCCTCCGCAATGGCCGACGGCACCAGCGCGCCGTCGGCAAGGGCCGAGAGCTCGACCCACCAGACGCCGTCCGGATAACGCTCGGCCGATTCGGTGAGAAGCTGTCGTGCGACCGCTTGAGCGACCCGCGTCTTGCCGATGCCACCCGATCCGGTGATGGTGACGATCGTATGGCGCCGCAGCAACGCCAGGATGGCGGCGAAGTCATCGGCACGTCCATAGAGCAGTGGCAGCCGCGAAGACAGATTGGAGCGCGGCTCCCATTCCAGCACTTCGGATACGGCGGTTCCCGCGACTTGATTCTGGGCTGCCGACGACTGCGTTTCGGGGCTGTCGGAAGTCACCGGCAGGTTGAAGCGATATCCGCGACCGGGGATCGTCGCGAGCGCGCCGGGGCCGAGGATCTTGCGCAGCGTCGAGACCTGCACCTGGAGATTGTTCTCCTCGACCACGACGCCGGGCCAAACCATCGCGAGCAGGTCGTCCTTGGTGATCAGCGTGCCGGGCTGTTCGACGAACGCTACGAGCAGATCGAACGCGCGCGCCCCGAGGGCAACAGGAATGCCATCGGAGAGCAACGCCCGCTCGTGGGGACGCAGCTCGAAGCGCCCGAAGCGTCGAACGGGCGGCACTGGGGTCAGGGCAGGAGCGTTACGCATGCCGGGCTCGTATTGGGATGAGCCTAAGTTTACCGCCCTCATCGGTCAGCGGCTCGCGACGGTGCGACGGTCCGCTGCCGCCGCGAATGCGCGCATGCAAGCCTCGCGCTCGGAAATGAATGCGAATCCACCGCACGCCCGCTCGGCGATAACTGCCTGCTCGAACGGCTTGCCGTCATTCAGGAACAGCGCGGCGACGCCGCCAAGAAGTCCGATCGCGATGACGACCGCCAGGATGGCGGCGGCGACGGTGGCGCCGAGGGGGGAACGGGGTAATGTGCTCATGGAGGCCTCGCTGATGTTGAATTTCGAAGTCGTGTCCGGTGTTGCTGGGACGGACTTTGCGGCGGGCGAGGCGATTCAGTCCTTGAGCGGTCCTTAAACGTTCTTAAAACCGGTTCATTGCTGGGTCGGAGCAGCAGCCACCAGAGCAGCCTTTCGGCGCTCCCCGGAGGGCGCGGCTTCGGCTGCGGTAAGTGTGCGGCCTACAACGGGAGCAACTTTTCCCTACCTCCAATTCAGCAAAAAACCGATTGTTCCGACCTTCGTCGAGCGAGCAAGATTCGTCCAACGCAGATGTAGCAAAGAAAGGTTCGAAGCAAGTGTTGCGGCTCCTGGCAGTCCTGTTATTGGCAACCTTGCTCGGATCAGGCGGCGTTGCCGCGGGTATCGTGGCCGGCGTCCCGGCCATCGTGCAGTTCGTGTTCGTCGGAAGCCTCGCGCTGTTCATTGTGACGCTGACCAGCGGCGCCTCGTTCGCACGCGCTGACCAAGGCGCGCCCCCGAGGGGGCGGTCAGCGTCCGTCGGTGCGATCGGTCCGTTGCATACCCGCGAACCTCGGCCGGATCTCCGGCCGACGGACCGGAGCAGCCGCACCCGCCGGCGAGTTGCGCGGGCCGGCGCCCGATTGCAGCCAGCCCGCCGCATGAGCGCACGGCGGCGCCGACGGTCTTTGCCGACCTTGGACCAGTCCAGCAGGTCAGGCGCCGAAACCCTTACATTTCGCTAACTGACAACCACTATTCGGTCGCATAATCTCCCGCTGGCGCTGCGTTAATATCCTCCTGGATGCAGTGGCCTGGCGGGCGAGTTGCGCGATCCGCAGCTCGTCCGCCCTCTCCCCGCGCCTCCCTCGCTCTCATCCAGCCGGCCCGCTGCGAATCAGCACGAGCTCAGGCGGTCGCGTGCGGCAGGCAGCAGCGCGATCGCCTTCGCGGCATGCGCGTCCTTAAGGCAGCAAGGTCCTCCCCTGCACTGCCCTAACCGGGAGGTCCGGCGCGTCGTCCAATTTCATCGCGCGCCGCGCCCCTTCGCGCCGTAATTCGACGGGTTCGTCGCGTGCGTCTACTGGCCCTCACGTCATCTGCCTAGGATGCGATCGAAAGCACGAGGCCAATCGCGCAGCACTGCGAAATCCTGAATCTGTGCCTCGGTGTTGCAGCATCCAAAGCAGGCAGGAACAAGGCTCCAGCTTTGCACAAACATTCCGCCCCCATGGAAGAGCTCCGCCGCGCAGCCGAGGCTGGCCACATGCCGTCGATGACGGCGCTCGGTACCCTCCTTCTCAGCGGACGGAACGGAACGTTCGACCCGGATGAGGGCGCGAAGCTCGTCGCTGCAGCGGTCGAACGCGGGGATGCACAGGCAATGTCGGTCATGGCTACGCTAAAAGGTGCGGGTGCCTGGACCTCACAAAGCTGGCCCGAGGCGCTCGCGTTGCTCCAGCGCGCGGCCGAAGGAGGCGCCATGGATGCCCGTGCACAGCTCGTGATGCTCGCGGGCGATCAATCGGTGGCCGAGCAGGCGCGGTGTGGCGAGGTTACGCCCCGCCTGTGGCAACGTCTGCGCGAGAGCGTCGATCTCGAGAAATGGATCGTGCCGGTGCCACCGAAGCAGGTCTGGGACTGGCCGAAGATCTGGACGGCGGAGAATTTCGCCACGCCTGAGCTCTGCGCGTGGCTGGTGAGCCGCGGCAAGGACAAGCTGCGCCCCTCCATGATGTTCGACGGCCAGAAATCGATATTCCTCGCCACTCGCACGTGCAGCGACTTCGCCTTCACCCTCGTGGAAGGCGGGGTGGTGCTGCTATTGCTGCGCATCCGCATCAGCTTGGCCACCGGCCTCAAGCCCGAGCAGATGGAGCCGCCGCAGATATTCCACTATGCGCTTGGCCAGGAGATCAAGGCGCATTACGACTCGCTCTATGACAAGGAGCATCCTTACGGTCGCGAGGGCACCTATCAAGGCGATCGGCTGGCGACGTTCCTGATGTACCTAAACGACGACTATGAAGGCGGCGACCTGGACTTCGTGAAGGTCGGCTTTACCTACAAGGGCAAGACCGGCGACGGCATCTTTTTTGCCAGCATGCGCGAGGGCAAACCCGATCCCCAAAGTCTGCATGGTGCCCGCCCGGTGACCAAAGGCGAAAAGTACATCCTCTCCCAGTGGATTCACGACCGGCCGTTCAAGGCCTGAGGGTCGGGAAGGAGTGTCATAGTCTAGTTGGTGCTGGCAGTAGGAATCGAACCCGACCGTTTCGCGGGGCTACGTCGGTGCAATAGGGAGACTCAAAAGGAAGCTGCGGCAGAGGGCAGCGGCCGTTGACCGGGTTGCGGCTCAGGTCTCTGGCATTTCGTCAGCGCGAACGACAAAACTCTTAAGGACGTTGGGGCCGAACGTGGTGGCAATCGCGACATCGGATGCGTCTCGGCCGCGTGCGATGAGGACGCGTCCGATGCGCGGCACGAAGTTGCGCGGGTCGAACGTATACCAGCGGCCACCGAGAAACGCCTCGAACCACGCCGCGAAGTCCATCGGATCGGGCAGCGGGGCCACGCCGATGTCGCCCAAATAGCCGGTGCAATATCGCGCCGGGATATTCATGCAACGGCAGAACGTCACGGCGAGGTGAGCGAAATCGCGGCATACGCCGGCCTTTTCGCTGTATGCCTCTGATGCCGACTTCGTTCGCCGTGCGAACCGGTACCCGAATTCGATATGTCCATGGACGAAGGCACAGATTGCCTGTACGCGTGCCCAGCCTGGGTCCGTCTGGCCGAACAAACGCCACGCCTCGTCCGAGAGGCGGTCGGTCTCGCAATATCGGCTACCGAGGAGATAGACCAGTGTTTCCTCCGGAAGATGCTCGACCGGTTCTTGTCCGGCGTCCAGAGCGATCTCGTCCGGAAGGCCCGTGTCGCGCACGATACCTTCGGCGAAGATGCGGATGTCCCCTGGCGGGGCGACGATTCGGGTGCACCAGTTGCCGAACCCGTCGCGGTAGGCGGTCATCGGGACAGCGGGATCGGTGCGCACATGATCTGGGACCACGACGTCGGACGCCCGCGAGTAATGAGTATTGAGCATCAGGATCATGGGCACCCGGTCGGGGCACGAGTACACCATGTCGTATCCGATGCGAATTTTCACCGTGCGCTCCGAGCGCCCGAATAGCGGCGTAGTGCGGTTTGCAACGTCGCGACGACGCCTCTGCGGAGCGCCCGCCAGGTCTTCGCGTCACCCAGCACGAGCGCTTGGTTGAGTTCAAGCTCGATCCCGACATATCGTTTCGGCGGAAAGCTGCGCCGCAGCGACCTCGTCAGCCCGTCGCCATTCCCTGCGTACGGATAGTTCCGCCGTACGCGCAAGCGAGGGTGCTGCTCGGCGAAAACAGTCTTCCAGGTTGCCGCGAGCACGACCTCCCCGGGGCGCGCAGGATCGTACAAAAGACCAACATCGGCAGTTCGCGTGTGCCCACTTAGAACGGGCGTAAAACTGTGCGACGCAAAATGAATGACCCGATGTCCCGACCTCATAGCTTTGTCGACAATTGTCGCGACCATCGCATGATGCGGCGCATGGTAGCGCTGTATGACACGTTCTTTATCGGCGGACGTGAGGGAGTGCGTCGCGTCCGACCAGACGCGTGGATTGGACGTCGAGCGATTGAGGTCGACGAGAAGCCGGCTTACCGTCGAGGCCGCGAGTGGAGCGTGCAGGGCCGCGGCGAGGTCACGCGCCATGACGAGCGCGCCAGCGTCATAACCGCGGTGGCTGCGCAGAATAGGTTGCCATCCCCGAAAAAGACCGGCGTACTCCCGAGGGATGCGATTGCCGCCATGTTCGCAGGTTACTACGATGAAATCACTCACGACGTATCTACGAATCGCACCGCGGGTGCTTCACCAGACAAGGTCCGGCAGCTCGCTGAACACCTTGCGTGTGCCCTCACTCCAACCGCGATGTAGAGATGTGAAGTATGGATCGCCATCGTCGAAGCGGCGCCGCATGTGGATCTGGAGGCTGTCTCGCTCATAGCAGACAAGGTCGATCGGCATGCCGACCGAAATATTGCTGCGCATCGTCGAGTCGAATGACACGAGCACGCATTTGGCGGCGTCAGCGAGATTGGTGGAACTCGTGATTACACGGTCGATGATTGGCTTGCCGTATTTCGTTTCACCAGTTTGAATGTACGGTGTAAGGACACTGGATTCGATGAAATTGCCCTCGGCATAGATGCGGAACAAGCGCATTTCTTCGCCGCCTATCTGCCCGCCCAGGATAAACGAGGCGTTAAACGTCACTTCGCTAGCTTCGAGCGACGGGCCATCGCGTCGCTCGATGTCACGCATCGCGTCGGAAACAAGGTTCGCGGCATCGAACATGGTCCGCGCTCTTGACAGGGATCGAGAATTGTCGGGATCGTTATTGCGCTGTGTCAGCAGGCTAATTATTGCCTGGGTCCCTGCAAGGTTGCCAGAGCTCAGGAGGACCAGCACCCGATCGCCACTGCGATCGAACAAAGTCATTTTGCAGAATTTGGCAATGTTGTCGAGGCCCGCGTTCGTCCTCGAATCCGATGCGAAGACCATGCCTCCGTCGAGCTTAACTCCAACGCAATACGTCACTCTCTCCGCCTCACACAGCGCCGCCGTGGCCGACGGCGCCATCCCTGAAACTCGAATGCTTCCGATCATCTCCGTTCGCGCCCGCCAAGGCAACCAGATCGGTGCCGGCGGCGGCAAAAGAACTCGGCCGTGTTGCGCCGATGCCGATGCGGGTCCAGTGACAGGATTTTGGCCAAAAACGCCCCCAAAGCCGGTCCGGTTGGGGGGCGAGACTGTGCCTCTTCGCTGCGAGGTTCGACATGCAAAGTTCTGCGGGCCGGGGTAAGACCGGCAAACTGTCCACTCCCAAGGCGACCGGCCGATGCGTTTGCGGGGACGTGAAGTTCGAGATCGACTATCCTGCATTCTGGGCCTGGCACGACCATTCCGATGCCAGCCGTCGAGCGCAAGGTTGCGCCTACGCGACGTACGTAGGTACGTGGCGCAGCCGATTTCGCGTCTTGCAGGGATCTGAACGCATCACGCAGTTCGAGGAACCCAAGACGCAGGCAAAAAGAAGCTTCTGCGCCCGATGCGGAGCGCCCCTATTCTATGAACGCGCGGGCGCGCCAAAGTGGGTGAACATTCCCCGCGCATTGTTTTCGGGACGCACGGGCCGTGAGCCGCGCTACCACTTATCCATCCAAGAGAAAGTGGATTGGGCTTATATGGGAGAGCGTCTGGCGCCGCTGAAAGGTTATCCAGGTGTGATGTGGGTCCGGCCAAAGCGGAAGAAAAGCGTAGAGCTGCTCGAGGTGTTGTAACCAAGTACGTGATTCGCCCGATAGTAGACGGTCGTCACCGACTGCAACGGGTCGGTTTGAGCCATTCGTCAATCCGTCGCACTTTCACCCTCGCGATGGGACTGACCGTCAAATGATGCTAACTTTGATCTCTGGAGGTCACGGTAATAGAAGCAGTCATAGGATTGGACATGGGCATTCGCGATCGTACAACCGCATTTTGTGACCGATTTGGTCTTGGCGTTCCGATTCTCTTGGCTCCGATGGCAGGCGCCAGTGCGCCTGCTCTATCCATTGCCGTTGCCAATGCAGGAGGCCTAGGCGCCTGTGGCGCGCTCCTGATGGCACGGCCCGAGATTGTCGCCTGGGCTAATGAGGTGCGGGCGGCGAGCAACGGCAGATTTCAAATCAATCTCTGGATTCCCGATCCTACCCCGGTCCGCAATGCGCCCCAGGAGAAGCTAGTGCGCGATTTCCTTGCGAGTTGGGGCCCAGCGGTGGCACCGGATGCAGGCGATGCCACTCCGCCCGACTTCGCTGAACAATGCGAGGCACTCTTGGAGGCTCGCCCACCCATTGTTTCTTCGGTTATGGGACTTTACCCGCCTGAATTCGTGGCTCGCCTGAAAGCCCTTGGCATCTCCTGGTTCGCCAATACGTCGACGGTGGCTGAAGCGAAAGCCGCCGAGGCGGCCGGCGCAGACGTCGTGGTGGTTCAAGGAATGGAAGCCGGTGGGCACCGTGGCTGCTTTGATGCCAGCAAGGCCGAGCGCGAAATGGTGGGACTGACTTCCCTCGTTCCGGCGGTGGTTGACGCTGTGAAGATTCCGGTCGTCGCCACGGGAGGCGTTGCCGACGGTCGAGGGGTCGCGGCGGCGCTCGCTCTGGGCGCGAGTGCAGCACAGGTGGGCACAGGCTTCCTGCGAGCACCGGAAGCCGGGATTCCTGCGGCATGGGCGGAGGCGCTCGCGAGCGCAACGCCGGAAGAGACGCTCGTCAGCCGAGTTTTCAGTGGGCGCGCGGGCCGAAGTTTGGCCACCGATTATGTGCGCGCCGCCATTTCCAACAATGCGCCACGACCAGCGCCCTACCCCGTCCAGCGCGGTCTCACTGCCGCGATGAGAGCCGCCGCAACAAAAGCGGGAGACGTGAGTCGCATGCAGGCGTGGGCGGGACAATCGGCAGGCCTGGCCCGCGCGGAGTCGGCCCACCTAATCCTAGAGCGCCTTTGGAAGGACGCGGTCGCGATTCTCCGATACTCGGATTCTGCGGAATGACTCGGAACGATCAGGTTATCGCGCGCAGTGAGCCGGAATCTGCAGGCGCTTTCACCGCCGAATAGCCGTCGTTGTCACCGTCTGCTTGAAGTCGATTTCTGTCGTTCGTTAATATCTGCAATCGGCCAGAAGCCGTCTCTCTTTGGCATACTGGGTTTCGGTGTTCGGTGCCGCGCTGAAGTAAATTCGATCCAAAGGGAGACGCCCAATGGACAAGCCCCGTATTTTTCTCGGATCGTCCGGCAAGCAGGCGAAGCTGCTGGAGGCACTCACTCGCGGCCTGGAAGACATCGCGCATGTCGAGCCGTGGACGGCCGTCTTCAATCCGGGAACGACCACTCTGGGACGCTTGCTCGAGCTCACGCGCGAGGTCGACTTCGCAGCGTTCGTGTTTGCCCGGGACGACTGGACCGGCGTCGGCGGGACAGGGTCGAGCGCGATTGAATCGGCGCAGGCGTCACCCCGCGACAACGTCGTTTTCGAAGCGGGCCTGTTCGGCGGCGTGCTCGGCATGCACCGCACCTTCATCCTTCATGCCAAAGGTGCCAAGCTCCCGAGCGACCTGCTCGGTCTGACCTGCGTGCGTTACGACGCGACCACCACCGCCGCGGAGAAAGCGATCAACCAGACGCTGCGCAATGCCATCGAGAGCGAGGTCCGCGTTCCTCGAATGGACGGGCTGTGGTGGCAATATTCCCTCACAGAACGCTCGACGCGCGAGCCCTCTGCCGTGAGCCTGCTGCGCATCAAGCGCGATCGCAGAGGAGCGTTGGAGCTCACCGGCCGCTCCTGGCAGGAGAACGGCACGCTCTCTGCAAGGTACTGGAGCGAAGCCGCCAAGGAAGGCGGTGACGGGGCGTCCATTTTTTACTACTGGAAGGGCGAGCGGCCCATGGATCCCAACGCGCCGCAACTGGAAGGCACCGGTGAGATCAAACTGGAATCCGCCGATCGGGGCGCGGGGTACTGGATCACCCGAGCGAACAGCGAACCCTCGCTGAACGCGCGCACGTCCGGCGTGTACTGGCGGGCGGATCCGCAGGACCTGAGCATCCTCGACGCGCGCGACCAGCAGCAGCGCGCAGCGCTGATTGGTGAAAGGCTCCAGCAGTGGAAGTCTATGGCGAGCACGTGACGCGAGGCGGCTCACGTCGCTCACAGGACGCGGGTCCAACTCCGCCGTAGTTGTTCATGCCGTGGATCGCGCATTCAGAGGCGTGGAGTTCAATTGCTCGCGGGCTCCTTGCATAGACCAATACCCGGGCAGGGCTCGCTCGAGCGGACCCGCCTTCGCGCGGGCCGCTTTTAGTTTGGTGCCGGCAGTAGGAGTCGAACCCACGACCTTCGGTTTACAAAACCGCTGCTCTACCAACTGAGCTATGCCGGCCCGGCGCTGCGAGCGCGCTATTTTACAACCTGCAGGTGCTTCGGCCGGTTGCGCGGCTTGCCGTTCGGAGATGAGTTGTCGGTGACTACAGTGGTCGCGGGTGCGGTGGCGGCCTCGAGCGAGGCGACCGGATCGGTGGGCACGGTGAAAGCAAAGCCGTAACCCGATTCCTTGGCGAAGATCCCGGAAACCGCGCCGATCGGAACCGCGACTTCCTGCGACGCGCCATTGAAGCGCGCAGCGAACCGGACCCACTCGTTGTCTATCGTCAGCCGCCGCGTCGCGCCGCGACTGATGTTGAGCACGATCTCACCGTTCTTGACGTGCGCGACCGGAACCCGCGTCTGCGCGTTGACCTTCACCGCGAGATACGGCGTCAGGCCGTTGTCGGCGCACCATTCGCAGATCGCGCGGATCAGGTAGGGCTTGGCGGATTGCTCAGACATGGTGCCAGCATATTACAGATAGCGCGAGCAGCTGTGAATGGCCCTTTATTTGCGCATCCCCCGCTCGGCCGACGTCAGCGCCTCGATGAACGCCGGGCGCGAAAACAGGCGCTCCGCATACTTCATCAACGGGGCGGCCGGCTTGGGGAGCTGGATGCCGTAGTAGTCGAGCCGCCAGAGCAGCGGCGTGATCGCGACATCGAGCATCGAGAAATCCTCGCCCAGCATGTACTTGTGCTTGGCAAAGACCGGGGCGATCTGCATCAGGCTGTCGCGCACAAGTCCGCGCGCCTTTTCGAGCTGCTTCTGGTTGTTCGCTTCCAGCGTATCGATGTGCGAGAAGAGCTCCTTTTCGAAGCGATGCAGGAAGAGCCGTGCGCGCGCGCGCATCACCGGATCGGCCGGCATCAGCTGCGGGTGCGGAAAGCGCTCATCGATATATTCGTTGATGATGTTCGATTCGTGCAGCACCAGGTCGCGCTCGACCAGCACCGGAACCTGGTTGTACGGATTCATCACCGCGAGATCTTCCGGCTTGTGGTCCAGATCGACATCGATGATCTGGAAATCCATGCCCTTCTCGTGCAGCACAATGCGGCAGCGCTGGCTGAACGGGTCGGTAGTCCCGGAGTAGAGGGTCATCATGATTGTTTCTCCCGTTGGAGCGAGACGCGAAGAGTCGCGTCCTGTTTGGCGGCGCTAAAGCGGCGCTCCGATCCGCAGTGTCGCTCGGCGCCCGTCAGTGAACGTCTTTCCAGTAGTTGCGCTTCAGCGCGTAGGCAAATGCGAACAGCACGCCAAGGAAGATCAGGACGGCAATGCCGGCGTTGATGCGCTCGTTGCGTGCGGGCTCGGCGATGTAGTCGAGGAAGTTGACCAGGTCGGCGACCAGCGCCTTGTATTCGACCGGAGACAGTGACCCGGGCGATTGCTGCGCCAGCGTCTTCACGACGTATTTGCCACCGGCCGCCCGCTCGAGCTTCGCGAGGCCCTTGGCGGCGATCGCCGCAGCTTCTGCCTTTTCGCGGTCCTCGTACTCGGTCTCGACCAGCTTGTTCACGCCCTGCACGGTCCACAGCACGTGCGGCATAGCCACGTTGGGGAAGACCAGGTTGTTCCATCCGCTCGGAGCCTGCTCGTCGCGATAGAAAGCGTTCAAATAGCTGTACAGCCAGTCCGCGCCGCGCACCCGGGCCTCGACCGACAGATCAGGAGGCGGCGCGCCGAACCACGCCGTGGCGTCCGCCTTGCTCATCGACACCGTCATCGTCGAGCCGATCTTGTCGGTGGCGAACATCAGGTTGTCCTTGATCTGCTGCTCGGTGAGCCCCAGATCGGTCAACCGGTTGTAGCGCATGTACTGCGCGCTATGGCAGGTCAGGCAGTAGTTGACGAAGTTGCGCGCTCCTCGCTGCAGCGATTCGTGGTCGAGCCGGCGCCCGGGGGCCGGCTCGAGGCGCAAGCCCGTCTCAGCTGCGAATGCTGCGCTCGCGGCAACGAGCAGGACGACGCCGATCCCGCGGATGACGGTCTTCATGTCCATGTCACCCTTTCCGGCACCGGCTTGGTTGCATCGCGCGCGGTGTACCACGGCATCAGCAGGAAGAACAGGAAGTAGACCAGGGTCAGAACCCGCGCGACGACGGTGGCGCGGTCGGCCGCCCCCATCATGTCGCCGAACTGGCCCCAGACGGTCACAGGCACCGTGCCCAGATAGCCGAGCACCAGAAAGCAGACGACGAATACGGCGAGCCAGATCTTGTAGAGGGGTCCGCGATAGCGGATCGACTTCACGCGGCCGCGATCGAGCCACGGCATGAAGAACAGGATGACGACCGCCGCGCCCATCACCAGCACGCCCCAGAACTGCGACTGCAGGAACGAAGGGACCGCCCGCAACATCGCGTAGTAGGGCGTGAAGTACCAGACCGGCGCGATGTGCTCGGGCGTCTGGAGAGGATTGGCCGGAATGAAGTTGTCCGCCTCGAGGAAGTAGCCGCCCCCGTCGGGCCAGAAGAAGACGACGACCGAGAACAGCGCAAGGAACACGACGACGCCGACCAGGTCCTTGACCGTGTAGTACGGATGGAACGGGATCCCGTCGAGCGGGTGCCCGGTCAGCGGGTCTTTCTTGTCGTGGATCTCGACGCCGTCCGGATTGTTCGATCCGACCTCATGCAGCGCCATCAGGTGAACGACGACGAGCAATAGCAGAACCAGCGGCACCGCGATGACGTGGAAAGCGAAGAAGCGGTTCAGCGTCACGTCGGAGATCGTGTAATCGCCGCGTATCCAGATCCCCAGGTCGTCTCCGATAACCGGCACCGCCGAGAACAGATTGACGATCACCTGCGCGCCCCAGTACGACATCTGGCCCCATGGCAGCAGGTAACCGAAGAATGCCTCGGCCATCAGCGCGAGATAGATGAAGCAGCCGACGATCCAGAGGAGCTCGCGCGGCTTCCGGTAGCTGCCGTAGAGCAGCGCCCGGAACATGTGCAGGTAGACGACGATGAAGAATGCCGATGCGCCAGTCGAATGCAGGTAGCGGATGAACCAGCCGCCGGAGACATCCCGCATGATGTACTCGACCGACTCGAAGGCCTTGGTCGCATCGGGCTTGTAGCTCATCGTCAGGAAGATGCCGGTGACGATCTGCATCACCAGAACGACCAGCGCTAGCGAGCCGAAGAAGTACCAGAAGTTGAAATTCTTCGGTGCGTAGTATTCGGACACCTGCGACTTCCACAGCGCCGACAGCGGGAAGCGTTCGTCGATCCAGTTGAGCATCTTCTGCATGTCGTGGTTCCGCCTATGCCTTCTTCAGCTCGTCTTCGCCGATCAGGATTTTCGTGTCCGACACGAATTTGTACGGCGGGATCACGAGGTTGGTCGGCGCGGGCACGCCCTTGAATACGCGGCCCGCCAGATCGAATTTGGACTGGTGGCAGGGGCAGAAAAAGCCGCCCAGCCAGTCGGTCCCGAGATCTGCCGGCGCAATGTCCGGCCGGAATGTCGGCGAGCAGCCGAGATGCGTGCAGATGCCGACGGCGACGAATATTTCGGGCTTGCGCGAGCGGTCCTCGTTCTTGGCGTACGGCGGCTGGTGATCGACGCTGGATTTGGGATCGGCGACCTTGTCGTCGAGCTTCGGCAGGCTCGCCAGCATCGCCGGCGTCCGGTTGATGATCCAGACGACTTTGCCGCGCCATTCGACGTTGATCTTTTGGCCGGGCTCGAGCTTGCTGATGTCTGCTTCGATCGGGGCCCCCGCCGCCTTGGCCCGCTCGCTCGGCCACATGCTCATGCCGAACGGCACTGCGGCCGCGACAGTGCCGATGGCGCCAACCGCCGTCGTGGCGCCGATCAGAAACCGGCGCTTTCCCTTGTCTACGCTCCCCGCATCGTTCATTGCCCGACCCTTCGCGATTGCCCGATGCCGCAAAGCCTCGAATTATAAATGATTTCCGTTGTCCGGCCCAAGCACTTATGCAAAAAGATGCGACAAAACAGGTGCTTGGCGGCATTTGGCGCTTGTGACCCAGCCCGTCGTGCTGCGTCGCCGCACAGGGCGTCTATAATCGCTTTTTAGCTCCTTCGTCCCGGCTTCGGCCGCCTCCCATGCTCCGCCGGTTCTGGTTACTTTTCGCGCAGATTGCAACCGTCTGCGTCGCCGCGCTGTTCGTCGTTGCGACGCTGCGTCCGGACCTGCTCGCTCGATTCGCCGGCAAGAACAACGTCGTGCTGGTGCAGGAAACGCCGGTCACCGTGCCCGCGCCGAAGATCGCGAGCCTCGCCGACGCCGCGAAAAAGGCGATGCCTTCGGTGGTCAACATCTACACCAGCAAGGAGGTCCGGCACCGTCCGCCGCTGACCGACGATCCGATCCTGCGCCGCTTCTTTCCAGGCCTCGAAGACAACGAGCCTCGACGTGCGACCAGTCTCGGCTCGGGGGTCATCGTCAGCAGCGAAGGCTATGTGCTGACCAACAACCATGTCGTCGAGGAAGCCGACGACATCGAGCTGGTGCTTGCCGACGGCCGACGCATGCGTGCGGCCGTTCGCGGAAGCGATCCCGAGTCCGATCTGGCCGTGCTGAAGGTCGACGGCAAGAACCTGCCGGTGATCACGTTCGGCCAGCTGGAGAACGTCCAGGTCGGCGACACCGTGCTCGCGATCGGGAGCCCGTTCGGCTTCGGCAGCAGCGTCACGCACGGGATCATCAGCGCATTGGGCCGCAGCCATCTGGGCATCAACCGGTTCGAGGACTTCATCCAGACCGATGCCGCAGTCAACCCGGGCAATTCCGGCGGCGCGTTGGTCGACAGCAGCGGCAACCTGGTCGGCATCAATAGCGCGATATTCTCGCAAAGCGGCGGCTCGCAAGGCATCGGCTTTGCCATTCCGGTGTCGCTCGCCAAGAGCGTGCTCGAGCAGATCATCAAGGACGGCGAGGTCACGCGCGGCTGGCTGGGTATCGAGCCGCAGGACATCACGCCCGAGCTGGCGACGGCATTCTCGCTGTCGAAACCCGACGGCGTGCTGATCCGCGGCGTGCTCAAAAGCGGGCCGGCCGACCGGGCCGGAATGCAGGTGCGCGACGTCGTCGTCAACATCGACGGCAAGCCGACGCACGACGTTGCCTCGCTGCTCGCGCAAATCGCGGCGCTAACGCCGGGAAGTCAGGCCAGGCTCCAGGTGATGCGCGAGCAGAAGCAGGTCGACATCGACGTCATCGTCGGCAAGCGGCCGAAGCCGCGCGTGTCGTAGCCGCGCGCCGACAGCCTCATCCGGCCGACTTTTCCTCGCCGACCGCATCGCCGTCGCGCTTCGGAACGGAGATGAAGCGCGCCACCAGCAGTCCCAGCTCGTACAGCAGCCACAGCGGCAGCGCCATCATCAGCTGCGACAGGATATCGGGCGGAGTGAATACGGCGCCGACGACGAACGCGCCGACGATGACGTAGCCGCGAATCGCGCGCAGCTTCTCCAGGCTCACGACGCCCAGACGGACCAGCACGATCACCACGACCGGCGTCTCGAAGGTGATGCCGAAGGCGATGAACATCGTCATTACGAACGACAGGTACTTGTCGATGTCGGTCATCATCTGCACGCCGGTCGGCGCGTAGCCGGCGAAAAATCCGAAGGCGATCGGAAACACGACGAAGTACGCGAAGCACATGCCCAGAGCGAAGAAGACGACGCTGGACATGATCACCGGCAGCGCGAGGCGTTTCTCGTGGCGGTACAGGCCGGGTGCCACGAACGCCCACATCTGGTAGAGCACGTACGGCAGCGCGATCAGGAACGCGGCCATCAGCGTCACCTTGAGCGGGACGAGGAATGTGCCGGTGACGTCGGTCGCGATCATCGTCGCGCCGCTCGGCAGCGCCTTGACCAGCGGCGCGGCAAGCAGTGCATAGATGTCTTTCGCCCAGGGGAAAAGGCAAAGCAGCACGACGAAGACCGCGATGATCGCGTGCAGCAATCGCGTGCGCAGCTCGACCAGATGCGAGACGAACGTTTCCTGCGTGCTTTCCGGAGCGGAAGATGTGTCGTTCATCGAGGGGCAAACCACGCGCAAACGCGCGTCGGTTATTGTAGCGCGGCGGGCGGCGGCATGCCGGCCGGAGGCGTGACGCGAAAGATCAGATCCGGTCGAACCCCGGCAGCGCGGTTTGTCTCGGCGTTTCCTCGCCTGCGACGGTAGGCACGGCGGGCGACACGCCCGTCGCGACGGTATCCGGCGCCGCCGGCGGCACAGTCTCGGCTGGCGGTCTTCCCGCCTCGTTCAGCTCGGACTCGACTGAGCGCACGCCGGAGTCGACGTCCTGCGCAGCCTTGTTGATCGAGGATTCGAACTCGCTCGCTGCAGCCTGCACTTCGCCCTTGAGCTTGCGCAGCTCGTCGAGCTCCATTTCGCGGTTGATGTCGGCCTTGACGTCGTTCACATATCGCTGCAGGCGGCCGAACATGTGACCAAGCGTGCGCGCCACTTTGGGCAGCCGCTCCGGTCCGATCACGATCAATGCAACTACGGCGATGACGACGATTTCGCTGAAAGCGATATCAAACATCGAAACCCTTGCCTACAGTGCGCCTGAGGGTGCTCCGCCGCGCTCGCAGCGCGAGACCAAGCCGGCCTACGACGTCTTCTCCTTCTTGACTTCGCCTTCGATCGTCTGACCGCCGATCTGCTGCGACGGGGTGGTTCCCGGCGCGGGCTGCTCGCCGTCGGGAGCCTTCATCCCTTCCTTGAATCCCTTGACGGCGCCGCCCAGATCCTGGCCGATGTTGCGCAGCTTCTTGGTACCGAAAATCAGAACGACGACCAGAAGTACGATCATCCAGTGCCAGATGCTCAACGATCCCATGTTGTCTCCTTTACGGGCCCGATCTGGGCATCATCGGGCCAAGCGGGCTCGGGCCGCCGATGACGTGTATGTGCAGATGCATGACATCCTGCCGGCCGATGCGGCCGGTGTTGACGACCGCACGGTAGCCATCGGGCGATCCCTGCTCGCGGGCAAGCCGCCCCGACAGCGCGAGCATCTTGCCAAGGATCGCGGCCTCGTTTTCGGCGTGCGCCAGCGAATCGATGTGTCTTTTCGGTATCAGCATGAAATGCACCGGTGCCTGCGGACGGATGTCGCGGAACGCGAGGACCTCGTCGTCCTCGTACACCTTGTCCGACGGTATCTCGCCGCGAACGATTTTGCAGAAGATGCAGTTGTCCATGTTCCGAGCGGAAAAGCTGCCGCAAACCGAACCGGGCCGGCCCTTAGCCGCGCGCGGCCTTCTCGGCGAGGCCGGAAATTCCCTCCCGCCGTTCGAGCTCGGTCAGAAGATCGTCGGGCCCCAGGCCCATGCACTCGAGCAGCACCAGGCAATGGAACCACAGGTCGGCCAGCTCGGCGGTCAAGCGGATCTTATCACCGTCCTTGGCGGCCATCACCGCTTCGGTTGCCTCTTCGCCGATTTTCTTGATGATCGCATCGTTGCCCTTGGCGAAAAGCGTCGCGACATAGGATTGCACCGGGTCCACCTTCCGGTGCGCCGCGATGGTCGAAGCAACACGTTGCAACACGTCGTCAGTCGCCATAAATAGCCTTCGGATCCTTGAGCACGGGTTCGACGACGCGCCACGCGTCGCCTTCGAGCCGCTGAAAAAAGCAGCGGTGCCGGCCGGTATGACAGGCGATTCCGCCCTGCTGTTCCACCACCAGCAGAACGGCGTCGTTGTCGCAGTCGAGCCGGATCTCGCGCACCCGCTGCACGTGACCGGACCGCTCGCCCTTGCGCCACAGCCGCCCGCGCGAACGCGACCAGTAGTGCGCGACACCGGTCTCCTGCGTCGACGCCAGCGCTTCCCGGTTCATCCACGCCAAAGTCAGCACGGCGCCGGTCTGCGCTTCCTGCGCAATCGCCGGAACCAATCCTTCTTCGTTCCACTTTACATCGTCGAGCCAGCTCATGGCGTCGGACGGATCTCAATCCCGGCGGCCGCCATCGCCGCCTTGGCCTCGCGCACCGTGTGCTCGCCATAGTGGAAGATGCTGGCCGCCAGCACCGCGTCGGCGCCGCCTTCCAGAATCCCGTCGACCAGATCGCGCAATGCCCCCACACCACCGGATGCGATCACCGGGACGTCGACTGCATCGACGACCGCGCGCGTCAGGCCGAGATCGAAGCCGCTTCTTGCGCCGTCGCGATCCATGCTGGTCAGGAGGATTTCGCCGACACCCAGCTCGACCAGCCGGCGCGCCCATTCCACCGCGTCGAGCCCGGTCGCGGTCCTGCCGCCATGCGTGTAAACCTGCCAGCGCCCGGGCTCCGACAGCTTCGCGTCGATGGCTCCGACGATGCATTGCGCGCCGTACCGGCTCGCTGCTTCGCCGATCAGCGCGGGATTGTTGACGCCCGCGGTGTTGATGCTGACCTTGTCGGCGCCCGCCGTCAGCAGCGCGCGGATGTCGTCCACATGAGTGACGCCGCCGCCGACAGTCAACGGAATGAAAACCTGGTCGGCGACGGCCTCGACCATGTCATAAAGCAGCGCCCGCGATTCGACGCTCGCCTGGATATCGAGAAACGCCAGCTCGTCGGCGCCCTGCTGGTCGTAGCGCCGCGCGACCTCGACCGGATCGCCGGCATCGCGCAGATTGATGAAGTTGACGCCCTTGACGACGCGGCCCTTGGCGACGTCCAGACAGGGAATGATGCGCTTGGCGAGGCCCATGGAGTCGGTTTTGCCCGCCGCGGCCCAGACGAAGCTGCGGAAGCTGCAGCGAACTGGCTCTACGCGCCCTTCGCCGCCTTCAGCGCCGCGATGAAATCGAGCGTGCCCTCGTAGAGCGCGCGGCCGGCGATCGCGCCGCTGACGCCTTCGCTTTCGTAGGCCGCCAGCGCCTGGATGTCCTCGAGGCTGTTGATTCCGCCGCTGGCGATCACCGGTATCTTGAGCTCGCGCGCGAGCCGCACCGTGCTCTCGATGTTGACGCCGGTCAGCATGCCGTCGCGCCCGATGTCGGTGTAAATAACCGCCTCGACGCCGTAATCCTCGAATTTCTTGGCCAGATCGACGACGTCGTGCCCGGTCATTTTCGACCAGCCGTCGGTCGCTACCTTGCCTTCGCGGGCGTCGAGACCGACGATGATGTGGCCCGGAAACGCAGTGCAGGCATCGTGCAGGAAGCCCGGGTTCTTGACCGCCGCCGTGCCGATGATGACGAAGCTTATGCCGTCGTCCAGATAGCGCTCGATCGTGTCGAGGTCGCGAATGCCGCCGCCGAGCTGGACCGGGATCTCCTCGCCGATGACGCTGACGATCTCGCGGATCGCCTGCTCGTTCTTCGGCTTGCCGGAAAACGCGCCGTTCAGGTCGACCAGATGCAGCCGCTTGGCGCCCTGCTCCAGCCAATGCTGGGCCATCGCCGCCGGATCCTCGGAGAATACGGTGGCCGACTGCATCTCGCCCTGCTTGAGGCGAACGCAGTTACCGTCCTTGATATCGATCGCGGGAATGATCTGCATGGCGGCGGTTGGGCGACGGGACGTCGCTACCGTGACAACGGTCGGCAATATGTCTAGGCGCGTCCGTCCCAAGTAACGAAGTTGGTGAGCAACTGAAGACCGGCGAGGTGACTTTTCTCGGGATGGAACTGCACGGCAAAGATATTAGCCCTTGCAATCGCGCAAGTAAACGCCGTCGGATAGTCGGCGGTCGCCACCGTCAATTCGGGCTGCGCCGGCACCGGGTAGTAGCTATGCGCGAAATAGAAACGTGTTTCATCGGCAATGCCGTGCCACAGCGGGTGTCCGAGGCGCTGGCGGACGGGGCTCCAGCCCATGTGCGGGACCTTGAGCCTGCCGCCGTCGCGATCGAACATCGCTTCCTCCGGGAAACGCACGACCCGGCCCGGCAGCGCGCCCAGGCACGTCGTCGGCCCCTCCTCGCTGTCGTCGAACAGCATCTGCAGCCCGAGGCAGATGCCCAGGAAGGGGCGGTCGCGAACGGTCTCGAGCACGACATCGCGCAAGCCGCTCTCGTTCAGGCAGCGCATGCAGTCCGGCATCGCACTCTGCCCGGGCAGCACCACTCGCGGCGAGCGCCGGATGACCGCCGCATCGGCGGTGACCTCGATCGTGCGCCCGGGCGCGACATGCGCCAGCGCCTTGGCAACCGAGCGCAGGTTGCCCATTCCGTAGTCGACGACGGCGATGTCGGGCATCGGGCGGCTTGGATCGGCTGACGAGAGGCTGGCAAATCAGCTGCTGCCTATCCACCGACTAGAGGGTCCCCTTGGTCGAAGGAACGACGCCGCCGCCGCGCGGGTCGCGGCTGATCGCCATGCGCAGCGCGCGGGCGAACGCCTTGAATACCGTCTCCGCCTGGTGGTGGGCGTTGTCGCCGCGCAGGTTGTCGACGTGCAGGCTGACCAGTGCATGATTGACGAAGCCCTGAAAGAACTCATGGGTCAGATCGACGTCGAAAGCGCCGATCATCGGCCGGGTGAACTCGACATGGTATTCGAGGCCGGGCCGCCCGGAGAGGTCGACGACGACCCGCGACAAGGCCTCGTCGAGCGGGACGTACGCGTGGCCGTAGCGCACCAAGCCCGCTTTGTCGCCCAGCGCCTGCTTGACCGCCTGGCCGAAGGTGATGCCGATGTCCTCGACGGTGTGATGACCGTCGATGTGCAGATCGCCCTTGGCATCGACCGTCAAGTCGATCATGCCATGGCGCGCGACCTGGTCGAGCATGTGGTCGAGAAAAGGTATCCCGGTGGCAAGCTCGGCGCGGCCGCTGCCGTCGAGATCGACGCTGACGGCGATCCGCGTTTCGCGGGTGGTCCGTTCGACCCGCGCCTGGCGCGACGAGGTGCCGGCGGACGCGGCGGTCGCAGAGGGACTCATCGGCCGGGCAGCAGTCCGGTCAATGCGGCAAGGAGCGCGTCGTTCTCGAACGGCGTGCCGACGGTGATACGCAGGCAATTCGCCAGCAGCGGGTGCCAACCGTGTACATTTTTCACAAGGATTCGGCGTTGCTTGAGTCCGTCGTACATCCGATCGACTTCGGGCACGCGCGCTAGAAGGAAATTGGTCTGAGTCTCAAATACGGTGACACCGGGCAATTGCGCCAGCGCCACGGCGAGCCGGCCGCGCTGGGCACGTATCGTTGCAGCCTGCTTGGCCATCCAGCCGGCGTCGGCCAGCAGGGCCTCGGCGGCCGCCTGCGTGAATGCGTTCACATTATACGGCGGCCGCAGCTTGTTCAACTGCACGATCCACTCGGGCGCGGCGATCGCGTAGCCCAGCCGAATGCCGGCCATGCCGACTTTCGACAGCGTGCGCAGGACCAGCAGATTCGGGAATTCGGCGATACGAGAGAGGAAGCTCGCATCGGCGAACGCCGCATAGGCCTCGTCGACGACGACCAGCCCAGGCGAGGCGCGGATGATCGCCGCGACATCGTCGGCCGCGAACAGATTGCCGGTCGGGTTGTTCGGATAGGCGAGAAAGGTCAGTGCCGGACGCTCCAGCTCGATCGCGGCCAGCATCGCTTCGCGGTCGAGACCGAAGTCGCTCGCCAGCGGCACGGCGACAAAGCGCATGCCCGCATGAATCGCATTCAGCCGGTACATGACGAACGACGGATCGGGGGCGAGCATCGCCGCACCCGGACGGGCCAGGGCCGAGGTGATCAGCTGGATCAATTCGTCCGAGCCGTTGCCGAGCATCAGTCCGAGAGAGTCGGGTATGTCGAACGCGCGCGACAGCGCCTGCTTGACCCGGTCGGCGGCGATGTCGGGATAACGGTTGACGGCGACTTTCGCGAGCGCGGCGCCGAGCCTGCCGCGCACCGCGTCCGGCAACGGGAACGGGTTCTCCATCGCATCGAGCTTGATCATCCCTTCCGAGGGGGAGACCGTGTACGCCGCCAAGGCGCAAATTTCCGGTCGCACGACCGCGGCGACGATTCCCGCCGCGTCGAGTCCGGGCGGACGGTCGCTCATGAATCGATCCGGTACTGGGCGCTTGCCGCGTGCGCCGGAAGCCCCTCGCCGCGCGCGAGTATGGCCGCGATCGCGCCCAGCGTGCGCGCGCCCTCGCGCGACGCGGCAATCACGCTGGTCCGCTTCTGAAAGTCATAAACGCCGAGCGGCGACGAATAGCGCGCACTCCGGGCGGTCGGCAGCACGTGATTCGGGCCGGCGCAATAGTCACCCAGTGCTTCCGAGCTGTGATGCCCGACGAATATCGCGCCTGCGTTGCGGATCCGCGGCAACAGATCGTCGGGCGCGGCGACCGCGAGCTCGAGGTGCTCGGGCGCGATGCTATTGGCGAGCGAGCAGGCTTCGGCGAGATCGCGCACGAGGATCAGCGCGCCGCGCTGGCGCAGCGACGCCGCGATGATCTTTTCGCGCGGCATCGTCGGCAGGAGCTTCGCCATGCTGGCCGCGACCTGGTCGAGCAGCCGTTCGTCCGGCGAAAGCAGCAGCGCCTGCGCCGCCTCGTCGTGTTCGGCCTGCGCGAACAGATCCATCGCCACCCATTCCGGATTGGCGCTGCCGTCGGCGATCACCAGCACTTCCGACGGGCCGGCGACCATGTCGATGCCGACAGCGCCGAAGACGCGCCGCTTGGCCGCGGCGACATAGGCGTTGCCGGGTCCGACGATCTTGTCCACCTGCGCGATCGTCGCCGTGCCGAAAGCGAGCGCCGCAATCGCCTGCGCACCGCCTATCGTGTAGGTGCATGTGACGCCGGCGAGGTGCGCGGCGGCGAGCACCAGCGCGTTTTTTACGCCGTTAGGCGTTGGAACGACCATGACGATCTGGCTGACGCCGGCGACCTTGGCCGGCAGCACGTTCATCAGCACCGAAGACGGATACGCGGCCTTCCCCCCGGGAACATAGACACCGACTCGCTCGAGCGGCGTGACGCGCAAGCCCAGGCGCGTGCCGTCCGGTTCGGTGAACGACCAGGATTCGGCGCTCTGATGCGAGTGGTAGGCGCGGATGCGCTCGGAGGCCTGCGCAAGCGCCCGCTTCTGGTCGGCGGGCAGCGTGTCGTGCGCGGCCTTTAATTCGGCCGCAGGCAACTCCAGCGCGGCAACGGACGTCGCCTTGACCCGGTCGAACAGCGCCGTGTATTCGAGCACCGCGGCATCGCCGCGGACGCGCACGTCGGTGATGATGCTGGCGACCGAGGCATCGATCGCATCGTCGCCGGCCTTGTCGTGCGCCGTTAGCTTCGCCAGCGCCGACGCGAAGCCCGGATCCGACGAGTCGAGGCGGCGAATCTCAGGCATCGCGTGGTACCGCCTTGGCGATGGCGTCGAGGATCGGCTGGACGGCATCGCGCTTGAGCTTGAGCGCGGCGGGATTGACGATCAGTCTTGCGCTGATCGGCCGGATTTCCTCGACGACGACCAGATCGTTGGCTTGCAGCGTCTTGCCGGTGCTGACCAGGTCGACGATCAGGTCGGCCAGGCCCACCAGCGGCGCGAGCTCCATCGAGCCGTACAGCTTGATTAGATCGACATGAATTCCCTTGGCGCCGAAATGCGCTCGCGCGGCGCCGACGTACTTGGTGGCGACCTTGAGCCGGGCGCCGCGCTGCACGGCGCTGGCGTAATCGAAGTCCCGGCGCGCCGCGACGACCAGGCGGCAGCGGCCGATCGCCAGGTCGACCGGCTGATAGAGGCCTTCGCCGCCGTGCTCCAGCAGAATGTCCTTTCCGGCGACACCCAGGTCCGCCGCGCCGTGCTGAACGTAGGTCGGAACGTCGGACGCGCGCACGATGACAAAGCGCAGATCGGCGCGATTGCTCGCCAGAATCAGCTTGCGCGAGGCTTCCGGATCGTCTTCCGGAGCGATGCCGGCCGCGGCCAGCAGCGGCAGCGTCTCGTCGAAGATGCGCCCACGGGAGAGCGCGATGGTGAGCGGGAACATGGCGGGCGGGAAAGGCGCATTCTAGCGCACTCACCGCGCGCACCCTTCGGCCGGCCAATCAGCTGACGCGACGGATCCGCGCGCCCAGCGCCGAGAGCTTGTCCTCGATGCGTTCGTAGCCGCGGTCGAGATGGTAGATTCGATCGATCACGGTTTCGCCTTCGGCGATCAAGCCCGCGATCACCAGGCCGGCCGAGGCGCGCAAATCGGTGGCCATCACATTCGCCGCGGTCAGCTTTTGCGCCCCGCGGACAATCGCGGTGTTGCCTTCAACCTCGATCGCCGCACCCAGGCGCTTCAACTCCTGCACGTGCATCATGCGGTTCTCGAATATCGTTTCCGTGATCATCGCCGCGTCGTCGGCCACGGTCATCAGCGCCATCAGCTGGGCCTGCATGTCGGTCGGAAACCCCGGATAGGGCGCGGTGCGCATCGATACCGACTTGAGCCTTCCGTTGCGCTTGATCCGGATCGTGCTCCCGTCTATCGTCGGCGCTACGCCCGCTTCGGCGAGCTTGTCCAGGACGGCACCCAGCGTATCGGGACGCGCTCCGGTAAGCGCGACGTCGCCGCCGGTCGCGGCGGCGGCGACCAGGAAGGTTCCGGTCTCGATACGATCGGGCATGATCGCGTGCGTGGCGCCGGACAGGCGCGACACCCCCTCGATCACGATGCGGTCGGTGCCGGCGCCGGTGATCCTGGCCCCCATCGCGTTCAGGCAGTCGGCGAGATCGACGACCTCCGGTTCGCGCGCCGCATTGTCCAGCACCGTCGTGCCGTCCGCGAGCGTCGCGGCCATCATCAGGTTTTCGGTGCCGGTCACCGTCACCAGGTCGAAGACGAAAGTGGCGCCGGACAGACGCTTCGCCTTGGCATCGATGTAGCCGTGATCGAGATCGATTTCCGCGCCCATCGCCTGCAGGCCTTTGATGTGCTGGTCGACCGGCCGCAGCCCGATCGCGCAGCCGCCCGGCAGCGACACGCGCGCTTCGCCGCAGCGCGCCAGCAGCGGTCCGAGCGCCAGGATCGACGCGCGCATCGTCTTCACCATCTCGTAAGGCGCGAGCGGCCAGTCGATTTCGGCCGCCGAGAGCGTCAGCGCGTTGGTCTCCCCTTCCGCGTGCACACCCATCTGCGCGAGCAGCGAGCGCATCGTGCGCACATCGTTGAGCTTCGGCACGTTCGTAAGCACCAGCGGCTCGGAGGTCAGCAGCGCGGCGCACAGGATAGGCAGCGCCGCATTCTTGGCGCCGGAAACCCTCACTTCGCCTTGCAGCGGACCACCGCCGGTAATCGCCAGCTTGTCCATCGGCGCCAGCTACCCCGCCGGAGCGCGCCACTGGGCCGGCGTCAGCGTCTGCATCGACAGCGCATGAATTTCCTCGCGCATGCGCTCGCCCAGGACGCCGTAGACGAGCTGGTGCTGCCGCACCTTGCTCAAGCCGGTGAATTCCCCGCTGACGATCAGCGCCTGGAAATGCCGCCCGTCGCCGTCGACCGCGACGTGCTCGCAGACGAGCCCCGACTCGATCGTGCGCTTGATTTCTTCCGGAGTGATCGCCGCCATGTTGGGACCTGGTCAATGCCGAAGTTTGTAGCCGCGCTTGAGCAGGACCAGCGTTACCGCGCTCAATGCTGCGCAGAAGAAGACGACAATCGCGAGGCTCGTCGCCGGCGCGAAATCCGACAGGCCGAAAAAGCCGTAGCGGAAGCCGTCGATCATATAGAAGAACGGATTGAAATGCGACAGCGACTGCCAGAACGGCGGCAGCGAATGGATCGAGTAGAAGACGCCGGACAGGAACGTCAGCGGCACGATGACGAAGTTCTGGAAAGCCGCCAGCTGATCGAACTTGTCGGACCAGATTCCCGCGATCAATCCCAGAATGCCCAGGATGGCGCTGCCGAGCAGCGCGAAGGCGAGCGCCCATAGCGGATGCGCGGGCGCGATCGGTGCAAACACCAGCGTGACGACGAACACCCCCAGGCCGACGACCAGGCCGCGCACCATCGCGCCCAGCACGTAGGCGGCGAACATGTCGAGCGGCGACAGTGGAGTCAGCAGGACGAAGATCAGGTTGCCGGTGATCTTCGACTGGATCATCGACGACGAGCTGTTGGCGAACGCATTCTGCAGGACTGCCATCATCACCAGGCCGGGAATCAGGAACGCCGTATAGGAAACGCGTCCGCCGAAAACCGAAACATGCGCCTCGAGGACATGCGAAAAAATCAGCAGGTAGAGGAGCGCCGTCAGCACCGGCGCGAGTATCGTCTGGAAGCTGACCTTCCAGAAACGCAACAGCTCCTTGTAGAACAGCGTCAGCCAGCCCGCGCCGCGCGCCGGCAGAAGTCGCACCGCGCGGGCCGCACCTTGCGTCGGCTGATCGATCGCCTTCACTCCTGGCGCGCCATGATGCGCAGGAACACCTGCTCGAGGTCGGCTTCCTGCAGCGACAGCTCGATGATCGTGATTCGCGCTTCGCGCAGCGCCGCCAGCATGCTCTCCAGCTCGGCGTAATCGGCCAGCCTCAACAGATACGTCTGCCCGTCGCGGCGCAGAACCCGGCCGGGCCACGCGCCCGGCAGTTGCTCGGCGACGGTCAGCCGGACGGTGAGTCCGGCGAAGGTCGACAGCAGCTTCTGCTTCGTGTCGAGCGCAACGATCCTGCCGGCCTTGAGCATCGCAATGCGTCCGCAAAGGGACTCCGCTTCCTCCAGATAGTGCGTCGTGAGGATGATCGTGTGGCCGTCGCCGTTGAGCTTGCGGATGAACGACCACAGGCTCTGCCGCAATTCGACGTCGACACCGGCGGTAGGCTCGTCGAGGACGATTACCGGCGGCTTGTGCACCAGCGCCTGTCCGATCAGCATGCGGCGCTTCATCCCGCCGGACAGCGCCCGCATGTTGCTGTTGGCGCGCGAAGCGAGGCCCAGGTGGTGCAGCAGCTCGTCGATCCAGTCATCCCGATCGCGAATGCCGAAATAGCCGGCCTGGATGCGCAGCGTCTCTCGCACGGTGAAAAACGGATCGAACACCAGTTCCTGCGGTACGACGCCCAGCAGGCGGCGCGCACGCGCGTAGTCGGTGACCACGTCGTGACCCAGCACGCGCGCGTCGCCCCGGTCGGCACGCGTGAGCCCCGCGAGAATCGAGATCAGCGTGGTTTTGCCGGCCCCGTTGGGGCCGAGCAGGCCGAAGAACTCGCCCTCTTCGACCGCGAGGTCGATGCCGGCGAGCGCCTGCACGGATCCGAAGCGCCGCGCGACGTCGACGATTTCGACCGCAGCGCTCATCGGCCCCTCACACTCGCGGCTGGCGCCGCGCGCCGCGGAAGCGCCGATTCGAGGCGATCGAGGATACGCGCCCGCGACAGGGCGCGTAATCGCGAAAAAATCCGGACCAAGATGTTCAGGCGGGAGAAAGCAGTCCGTCGACGCCGTAGAGCTCGGCCAGCGAGGCCATGGTCGGCGGGACGTTCTCGAACGCCAGATCCACGCCTTCGGCGACGGCCCGGCGCTTCCATTCCAGCAATACGGCCACGCCGGCCGAATCGACCGGATCGACGCCTTTGAGATCGACTCGACCGGTCGTCGGCAGCGGTACGCCGACACTTTCCGCGAGCACACCGGCGACGTTGTCGATCGTCAGCTGACCGGCGAGCACCCAGCGGCCGTCGTCGGCGCGCAGCACCTGCGCGACCGGTACGACCGGCACTGCCGGCTGCGCCCTCTTGGTCACTTCGGCGTCGGCCCCTTGTTCTTGTCGCCCAGCATCTTGATCAGGCCGTCGACGCCAGAGCTCTTGATTGCATCGTTGAATTCATCGCGATAGTTGGTCACCAGGCTCACGCCGGCGACGATCACGTCGTACGCCTTCCAGCCATCCGGAGTCTTCGCCATGCTGTAGTCGATCTGGACCGGCGCCTGACCGGGCCGTCGCACCGACGTGCGCACGATCACCTCGGTGTCGCCAGGATTCGACCGCAGCGGCGCGTAGTCCATCGTGTTGTCGCGATAGTTGGACAGCGCGCCGGAATAGGTCCGCACCAGCAGCGTCCGAAATTCATCGGTGAGGACTTTCTGCTGCTCGGGCGTGGCGCTGCGCCAGTTCTTTCCCATCGCCAGCGCGGTCATGCGAGTGAAGTCGAAATTCGGCGCCAGCTTGCTCTCGATCAGTTGCTTGACCTTCGCCTGGTTGCCGGCCTGCAGATCCTTGTCGCTGCGTATCGTCTGCAGCACGTCCTCGGCAACGCGCTTGACCATAACATCGGGCGCTTCCTGCGCCTGCGCACTCAGCGCCAGCGAGGCCGCGAACAGTATTGCTACCCATCGGTAAATCATCGTGAACCTCGTCGAATATCGATGCCCTGAAAGCCGGCCGGCGCGCCGCACGCGATCGCGGACGGCCGTGCTTCCCCGTTCATTCCTCTTCCTCTTCCGGCGGCGGCTTGCCGTCGTAGACCTGATAACGCCGCGCCCGCAAATAGGCGTTCCGCAGATAACGATATTTGTCGAGCGCCGCGGCATCGAGCACGCTCTCGGCGCTCAGCAGCTGCGCCCGGGTGTCAAGATAGCCGAGGGCGATGAGCCAATTGCGCAAGGGAACGTTGTCGATATAGCCGATCGGTCCCGTGTAAAGGCGCACTATCCAGCCGGTTCCGTCCCGAACGGTGGTTGGTCCGAACAGCGGTACGAAAAGATACGGGCCCTGCGGCGCGCCCCACTTGCCGAACGTGATGCCGAAGTCGGTCTTGTCCTTGGTGATGCCCATCTCGGACGCGAGGTCGAAAATGCCGAGCATACCGAAGGTCGAATTGAGCAGCACGCGTCCGAAATCATCGCCGGCGCGCTCCTTCTTTCCCTGCAGCACGTGGTTGATGCCGGTGAACAAATCGTCGATGTTGCCGTAAAAGTTGGACACACCTGTCCGCACCGGCTCCGGCGTCACCTTGACGTAGGTCTGGGCGATGGGCTTGATCACGTTGCCGTCGACCACCTCATGCACCGAGTACATCGCACGGTTCCACGGCTCGAAGGGGTCGACTCGCGACGGCGTTCCGGCGCACCCGGCGAGCAGCACACAGGCCAGAGCGAGCGTCCAAGCGATGCGGCGACTGAAAGAATTCATTTGCCGGCGCCTCCTTGTGCCGCCTTGTCGAACAGGAACTGACTGATCAGCTTCTCGATGACCACCGCCGATTGCGTCTTGGCGATGCGATCGCCGTCGTTCAGCATCGCCGTGTCGCCCCCCGCATCGAGACCTATGTAGACTTCACCGAGCAACCCCGAGGTGTTGATCGAGGCGATCGTATCCTTGCTGAAAGCATAGTCGCGATCAATGCGCATCGTGACAACCGCCGCATACGTCTTTGGGTCGAGCTTGATCGACTCGACTCGGCCGACGACGACGCCGGCGGCCTTCACCGGCGAGCGCAGCTTGAGTCCGCCAATGTTGTCGAAGCTCGCCTCGACGCGGTAGCTGGGCGTGCGGTCCAGCGTCAGCAGATTGCCGACCTTCAAAGCGAGAAACAATATCGCTCCGAGGCCGATCGCGACGAACACGCCGACCCACAGATCGATCGCGGCACGGTTCATATGCCAACTCCCCTGAACATGAAAGCCGTCAGCACGAAATCGAGCGCCAGTATCGCCAACGACGAAATGACGACGGTTCTTGTCGTCGCGCTCGACACGCCTTCCGCCGTCGGCTTGGCGTCGTAGCCTTCGAGGACTGCGATCAACGACACCGCGGCGCCGAACACGATGCTCTTGATGACACCGTTGGTGATATCCGGCCAGACTTTGACCCCAGCCTGCATCTGGCCCCAGAACGCGCCGGCATCGATTTCGATCATGCGCACACCGATCAGGTATCCACCGAAAATGCCGAACGCCGAAAACAGCGCCGCGAGCAGCGGCATCGAGACCACTCCGGCCCAGAACCGCGGCGCGACCACGCGTGCGATCGGGTCGACCGCCATCATCTCCATCGCCGACAGCTGCTCGGTCGCCTTCATCAACCCGATCTCGGCAGTTATCGCGGAGCCCGCGCGGCTGGCGAACAACAGACCCCCGATCACCGGTGCGAGTTCCCTCACCAGCGATAGCGCGACGACCAGGCCCAGCTGTTCCTGCGCGCCATAGCGCTGCAGCACTTCGTAGCCTTGCAGCGCCAGCACCATACCGACAAAAAGTCCCGACATCAGGATGATCACCAGCGAGAGCACGCCGGAGAAATAGATCTCGCGCACCGTCAGGTGCAAACGGCGAAACGCCATCGGCGTCTGCCAGAGGATGGCGCCGAGGAAGCGCGCCATGTAGCCGAGCCGCGCCACGCCGCCGGTCACGGTGCCTCCGAGCCGGCGAAGCGCCAGCGCGAGGTCACTTATCGTGTTACTCGACATCGGCAAGCAGGGCTTTGTGGTATGGCGGCGCCGGATAATGGAAGCGCACCGGCCCATCGGGCTGTCCGTCGACAAACTGGCGGACGAACGGATCGCTCGACGCACGCACTTCGTCGGGCGTGCCGCTGGCGACGATCTTTCCCTCGGAGACGAAATACAGATAATCGACGATCTTCAGCGATTCGTAGACGTCGTGGGTCACCACGATCGACGTGATTCCCAGAGCATCGTTAAGCCGCCGGATCAGCTGTCCGACCACCGCCAGTGAAATCGGATCGAGGCCGGCGAAAGGTTCGTCGTACATGACCAGCATCGGGTCGAGCGCAATCGCGCGCGCCAGCGCGACGCGGCGACCCATCCCGCCGGACAATTCCGACGGCATCAACTGCGCGGCACCGCGCAGGCCCACCGCGTCGAGCTTCATCAGCACCAGGTCGCGAATCATCGATTCCGGCAGTTCGGTATGCTCGCGCATCGGGAACGCGATGTTCTCGAACACCGTCATGTCGGTGAACAGGGCGCCGAACTGGAACAGCATGCCGAACTTCCGGCGCAGCGCGTAGAGCGCGTCGGGCTCGAGATCGGGCACGGATTGTCCGCCCACCAGCACCTTGCCCTTTTTCGGCCGGAGCTGACCGCCGATCAAACGCAGGATCGTCGTCTTGCCGCAGCCGCTGCCGCCCATGATCGCGACTATCTTGCCGCGCGGCACTGTCATCGTGATGCCGCGCAGCACTTGCCGGCGGTCATACGCGAACCAGACGTCGTTGAGCTCGATCGCCGCCGCGGCGGGATCGAGGCGTCGCGTCGGGCTCAGCGTGGCATGCTTGTCCGCGGTAGCGGCGACCGGCATCGGAACGTGGTAAATCCAGGGAAGGACGATGATTGTAGCCCGTTCGACGCGATGCAACAACGAGCTGCGCCGGGTCTGCAGCCTCAGTAATCGTGTCAGCCGCGAAGCAATCGCCGCTCGGCGAACGCCAGATCTCCGGGCTTGCCCAGCAGCACCAGGACGTCGCCCGCCTCAAAGCGAAAGTCCGGTGACGGCGCGGCGGCTCGCGCGCCGCGCCGCCGCACGCTGTTGACCTCGACTCGTCCTTCCAGATTGAGCTCGGCGAGGGATTTGCCGACCGCGGTCGAACGCTCGTTGAGCAGCACCGAATGCAGCCGCGGCTGAAGATTGTCCTCGGCGTCGGCGGCATCGGTCGCGCCATGGAAAAAACCGCGGAAGATGCTGTAGCGCTCCTCGCGCACCGCCTGGATTCGCGCCAGCACGCGGTTGAGCGGCACGCCCAGCAGCAGCAGCGAATGCGACGCGAGCATCAGACTGCCTTCGAGCGTTTCCGGCACGACCTCGGCCGCACCCGCCTTCAGCAGCCGGTCGAGCTCGGTATCGTCGAACGTGCGCACGATCACCGGTACCTCGGGTCGCGTATGCTGGACGTGATGCAGAATCTTGATCGCGATCGGGGTGTCGGTGAATGTGATCGCCACGGCGCGCGCCTTCTGCAGTCCGGCAGCGGTCAGTGCTTCACGCCGGCCGGCGTCCGCGTAGACGACGTTGCCGCCCCCGTGCGCCGCCTCGGCAACGCGCTGCGGATCCGAGTCCAGTGCAAGAAAGGGTATACCCTCGGCCTCGAGCAGCCGGCCGAGATTCTGGCCGCTGCGCCCGTAACCACAGACGATCACGTGATCCTGCCGGGAGATCGTGCGCGCGGCGATCTGCGTGACCTGTGCAGCGCGCGCCAGCCAGTCGTCGGCCGTCATCCGGCGGACCAGCGGCTCGGCCAGCTGGATCATGAATGGCGCCGCCAGCATCGACAAAACCATTGCCGCGAGCACCAGTTGTGGAAAAGTCGAATCCAGGATGTGCAGATCGGTGCTCAATGCCAGCAGCACGATCGCGAACTCGCCTGCCTGCGCCAGATAGAAGCCGGTGCGCAGCGCCGTTGCCAGCGGCGAGCGGAACGCCCTGGCCAGAATGACAATCAGGACCAGCTTGGCCAGCACCGGTCCGATCAGCAACAGAAGAACCCAACCGAGATGGTCCGCAACGATAGTCAGATTCAGGTACATGCCCACGCTGACGAAGAACAGGCCGAGCAGGACGTCGCGGAACGGCTTGATGTCTTCTTCGACCTGGTAACGGTACTCGGTTTCCGCGATCAGCATTCCGGCGAGAAAAGCGCCCAGCGCGAACGACAGCCCGGCGAGCTCGGTCAGTTCCGCCAGCCCGAGAGTCACCAGCAGCACATTGAGCATGAACAGCTCAGGCGAACGGAGCCGGGCAACGATGAAGAACCAGCCGTGCATCAGCTTCTGGCCGAAGAACAGGATCGCGGCGAGAGCGAAGGCCGCCTTGCCGGCGGCGATGGCCAGCGGCTTCCATAGATCCGCGCCGCCCTCGGCCAGGGTCGGCACCGCGATCAGGAACGCGACCACGGACAGGTCCTGGAACAGCAGGATGCCCATCACGTCGCGCCCGTGCGGCGAGTTGAGCTCGGAGCGCTCGGCGAGCAGTTTCGACACGATGGCGGTCGAGCTCATCGCCAGCGCGCCGCCTAGCGCGAAGCCGGCGAGCCAGCTGAATTGAAGGAAATGCAGACCCACCATCGCCATCAGGGTGGTGATCGCGACCTGCGCGAGTCCCAGTCCGAACACCGCCCGGCGCATCGTCTTGAGCTGGGGCAAGCTGAATTCGAGGCCGATCGAGAACATCAGGAAGACGACGCCGAATTCGGCCAGATCGCGCACGTTCGCGTCGTCCGGCACCCATCCCAGCGCGTGCGGCCCGACCGCGATGCCGATCGCCAGGTAGCCGAGGATGGGCGGCAGGCGCACCAGCCGGCAGATCACTACCGCGACGACCGATGTGGCGAGCAACAGCAGTATCAGTTGCAGCGTATGGGTCATCTTTTTGCTTGCGCGCCGGCAGCCGCTCGAAACGACGATGCGCGCCTCGCCACCGGCCGCACGGCACCGCGCGAGCGCCGTGCGAATGTAGCACAGAGCGTCCGCTTTCCCCTGACGGTATACTGCCCGGATGCCGACACCGATCCGCGCCCACGCCCCGGCCGCGCCCACTGTCGCGCCGCAAGTCGATGCCGCGCGGGCGCTCGCGCTGGGACGCAGCGTGCTGGCCACCGAGGCGATGGCGATCGATGTGCTGCAGCATCGCTTGGGCGATGACTTCGTCGCCGCGGCCGACGCGATCTACAGCTGTCGCGGCCGCGTCGTAGTCACCGGCATCGGCAAGTCGGGCCACATCGCGCGCAAGCTCGCGGCAACGCTCGCTTCCACCGGCACGCCGGCGTTCTTCGTTCATGCCGCCGAGGCGGGCCACGGCGATCTCGGCATGATCACCCCTGACGACGTCGTGCTGTTGCTGTCGAATTCCGGCGAAACGGACGAGCTGTTGGTGCTGCTTCCGCACTTGAAGCGCCAAGGCGCCAGGCTGATCGCGCTTACCGGCAACGAGCAGTCATCGCTTGCTCAGGCGGCCGACATTCATCTCGACGCCAGCGTCGACAGCGAGGCCTGTCCGCTCGGGCTCGCGCCGACGGCGAGCACCACTGCCGCGCTGGCGCTGGGCGACGCGCTGGCGCTGACCGTCCTCGACGCGCGCGGCTTTTCGGTCGAGGACTTCGCTCGTTCGCATCCGGGCGGCACGCTGGGACGACGGCTGCTGACCCGCGTGCGCGACGTCATGCGCACCGGCGTCGCGCTGCCGATGGTCGGAGCCGATGCCTCGCTCGCCGACGCAGTCGTCGAGATGAGCGGCAAGGGCATGGGCATGACCGCGGTCGTCGACGACGAGCAGCGCGTCGCCGGCATTTTCACCGACGGCGACTTGCGTCGCAGCTTGAGTCGCGTGCGCGACTTCAGCGCCGCGCGGGTCGCCGAGCTGATGACACGAAACCCGCGCACGATCGCGGCCGACCTGCTGGCGATAGACTGCGTCGAGCTGATGGAGACGCCGCCGAAAGTCAGCCAGCTGCTCGTCGTCGATGGCGAGCGCAGGCTGGTCGGCGCGTTGCACATGCACGATCTCTTCCGGGCCAAGGTCGTATGACGCCTGCCGACCTCGACCGCCGGGCGCGCCGCGTGCGGCTTTTGTCCTGCGACGTCGACGGCGTGCTGACTGACGGAAAGATCTACTACGCAGCCGACGGCAGCCAGCTCAAGGCATTCTCGACGTTGGACGGCTTCGGCCTGAAGATGCTGCAGGAGTCGGGCGTGACCGTCGCCTGGATTTCCGGCAGCCGCGCGCCGGCCGTGACCCGGCGGGCCGAGGATCTTTCGGTCGCACACGTCGTCCTCGGTGCCGACGACAAAGTCGCCGCCTGGGAACGGCTGCGCAAGCAGCTGGGCATCGACTCCCAGGACTGCGCGCACATCGGCGACGACATGCCCGATCTGCCGGTGATCATGCGCTGCGGACTGGGCGTATCGGTGCCGCACGCCCCCGCGGCGCTGCGCGGCGCTGCGCACTATGTGACTCGCGCCGACGGCGGCGCGGGCGCCGTGCGCGAGCTATGCGAGCTCATTCTCGCCGCGAAAGGCGCGCTCGAGCCGTTACTGAAGGCGTTCGCGCAATGAAGGTCCGTCAGCCGCTGCTCGACCGCGTCGTCGCGTGGTCGCCTGCGCTGCTGCTCGGCGCGCTGGTCGCCATGACCTACTGGCTTGACGCGCAGGTGCGCGCGCCGGCGCCCAAGTTCGACGGCTCGGGAAGGCACGACCCCGACATAACCATCCAGAACTTCAAAGCGGCCAGCCTCGACGACAAAGGCCGCATCCATCAGGCGCTGATCGCTCGAGCGGCACGGCATTTTCCGGACGATGACTCGACCGACCTCGAAGGACCCGAGATCACGTTCAACGATCCGGGCAAGCCGCGCTTGACGGTCACCGCCGACAAGGCGAGCGTCAGCGGCGATCGCGACCACGTGGCTTTCACCGGCCACGTTAAGGGTGTGCGCGACGCGTCGTCGGATACTGCACATGACGGGCCCACGACGATCACCAGCGAATACCTGCTGGTGATGCCGAAGGAGGACAAGATCGTCACCGACAAGCCGGTGACGATCGCCGACCCCCGTGGGATAATCAATGCGACCGGGATGGAATACGACAACAAGAGCAAGACGGTCAAGCTTAAGTCCCGTGTCAGCGGACAAATCGAGCCCCAGAAGAAATAGCCGATGATCGATAAAACGATGCGCACGCTGCTCGCCCGGGGCCTCGCGCGCGTTTGCTGCGCCCTTGTCTGTCTCGGCAGCATCGCGTCGCCGGCGTGGGCGGAGAAGGCCGACCGCGACAAACCGATCAACTTTCAGGGCGACACCGGCGGCGGCAACGCCGAGACCAAGAACGGCGAGCTCGTCGGCAACGTCGTCGTCACTCAGGGCACGCTGTCGATTCACGCCGATCGGATCACATTTCGCCAGAACCCGGACAACTCGCTGTCCGCGACTGCCTATGGCAATCCGGTGACATTCCGCGAAAAGCGCGACGGCGTCGACGAGTATTACGAGGGCTTCGCGCAACGCATCGTCTACGATGGACAGAAACGGTTCGTCGAGCTGTTCGACAACGCGCTGCTTAAAAAAGGCAGCGACCAGATTCGCAGCAATTACATTTCCTACGACGCGGCGACCGAGTCGTTCAAGGCCGAAGGTCGCCCGGACAGCGGGGCCGCCGCCTCCGGCGAAGTACCGCTCGGCGCGCGGGTTCGCGGCGTATTCCAGCCGGAATCGAAGGACGCCAAGGACGGCAAGACCGCCAAGGGCGCGACCGCCGCGCCGGCCGCGTCCGCCCCCAAGCCCGACCCGCCGCTGCCGCTGAAGCCCGACGACAAGATCGCACCGCCCGCCGGCAAATGAGCCGTCGGCGAATGCAATGAGCACGCTATCGGTCGCCGCGCTGAACAAGCGCTACAAATCGCGCATCGTCGTCCACGATGTCTCGCTGGCGGTCGGCAGCGGCGAGGTCGTCGGGTTGCTGGGTCCGAACGGCGCCGGCAAGACCACCTGCTTCTACATGATCGTCGGGCTCGTCGCCTCGGACGGCGGCGCGATCGAGCTCGACGGCGACGACCTGACGCGAATGCCGATTCATGCGCGCGCACGCCTGGGCCTGTCGTATCTGCCGCAGGAAGCGTCGATTTTCCGCAAGCTCTCAGTGGCCGACAACGTGCAGGCGATCCTCGAGCTGCAGGGAATCGACGCTGACGAAATCGCCAATCGTCTCGACGCGCTGCTCGAGGACCTCTCGATCTCTCATTTGCGCGACGCGTCCGCCGTCAGCCTTTCCGGCGGCGAGCGCAGGCGCGTCGAGATCGCGCGGGCGCTGGCGACAAGACCGCGCTTCATTCTGCTCGATGAGCCGTTTGCCGGCATCGATCCGATCGCGGTGCTCGACATCCAGAAAATCATCGGCTTTCTGAAGGAGCGCGAAATCGGCGTGATGATCACCGATCACAACGTCCGCGAAACGCTGGGAATATGCGACCGCGCCTACATCATCAACGAGGGGCGGGTGCTGGCCTCGGGAACGCCAGACGAAATTGTTTATAATGAAAACGTCAGGAAGGTCTATCTGGGAGAGCATTTCCGGCTTTAGCCATGACGACGATAGTTCCGGGCAGGTGTGGGTCCCTGCCGGCCACGCGGCCCTGCCGCACCGCCGGAGGCCGGGCCGCGTCCGTTTCCGCACTGCAACACCGGCTGCCGCCCCGCTGCCGCCGCGCCGGCGTGCAATCGCAATGAAGCCGACGCTCCAGCTCAAACTCAGTCAGCATCTGACGCTGACGCCGCAGCTGCAGCAATCGATCCGCCTGCTGCAATTGTCGACGCTGGAGCTCAATGCCGAGGTCGAGCGGCTGCTTCAGGAAAATCCGCTGCTCGAAAAAGCCGAGGACGACGAGCACGTCGCTCCACCGCCGGAATTCGCGCAGTCGGCGGCGACGTCGGCGACGGTCGATGAACCGCTGGAGCGAGCGGACGGCACGCTGCAGTCGGATTTCGATTCGATGACCAGCGCTGCGGGCGACGGCGACTGGGGCAGCTCGACCGGTGGAACCGACGACGACGACGAAAATTTCTCGCCGCAACAGGTCGCGACCAGCTCGCTGCGCGACCATCTCAATTCGCAGCTGGCCGAGCTCAACCTTCCGTTGCGCGACCGGCAAATCGTATCGGCGCTGATCGACGCGCTGAATGACGACGGCTACCTGACGACGTCGCTGGAAGAGCTTCTCGAGTTCTTTCCCGAGGAGCTGGGCATCGACGCCGACGAGTTGCAGATCGCGCTCAGGCACCTGCAAAACTTCGAGCCCGCCGGCGTCGGCGCCCGCGATGCTTCGGAGTGCCTGGCGCTGCAGCTCAAGGTGATGTCCGAGAAGACGCCGTTCCTGTGCGAGGCGCTGAAGCTGGTCGAGCATCACTTGCCGCTTCTGGCCGCGCGCGACTTCGGCAAGCTGAAGCGGCTGCTGCACATAGACGACGCGGGCCTGCGCGGAGTGCGCACGCTGATCACCAGCCTGCATCCCCGTCCGGGCGGCGAATTTTCCAAGACCGAAGCGAACTATGTGATTCCGGACGTGGTCGTAAGGAAGGTAAGAGGTCGCTGGGTCGCGGCGCTCAACGAGGCCGCAATGCCCAAGCTGCGGCTGAATCGCATCTATGCCGACATCCTCACGCGCAACAGAGGCTCGTCGAACCAGCAATTGGCGGCGCAGCTGCAGGAGGCGAAGTGGCTGATCCGCAACGTGCAGCAGCGGTTCGAGACGATTTTGCGCGTGTCGCAGGCCATCGTCGACCGGCAGCGGCATTTCTTCGATCACGGCGAAGTCGCGATGCGCCCGATGGTCCTGCGTGAGATCGCCGAGATCCTGAATCTGCACGAGTCGACGATCTCGCGCGTCACTGCGCAGAAGTACATGCTGACGATGCGCGGCACCTACGAGCTCAAGTACTTTTTTGGCAGCCATGTCGCCACGGACACCGGCGGCGCCGCGTCGGCCACCGCCATCCGCGCGCTGATCAAGCAGTTGATCGGCGCCGAGGATCAGAATTCGCCGCTGACCGACAGCCGCATCGCCGACCTGCTCGGCGACCAGGGCATCGTCGTCGCCCGGCGCACGGTCGCCAAGTATCGGGAAGCGCTGCAGATACCTCCGGTAAATCTGCGCAAGGCCATATAGGCCGCGCGCCAATGCGAAGGAGAGCTGGATGAACCTGAGCCTGAGCGGACATCATCTTCTGATCACTCCCGCGATCCGCGATTACGTGACGGTGAAGCTCGACCGTGTGACGCGCCATTTCGATCACGTCATCGATGTCAACGTGGTTTTGTCAGTCGACAAGCTCAGGCAGCAGGTAACCGCCAATCTGCACATCCGCGGCAAGGACATCCATGTCGAGTGCGTCGACCCGGACATGTACGCCGCGATCGACGCGCTCGCGGACAAGCTGGACCGGCAGGTGCTGCGGCACAAGGAAAAGAAAAATGGGCAGCGCCACGAACCCGCCGCGATCAAGCGCACCGCCGGCGCCCCGGTGCCAGGCAAGGCGCGCGCTCACTAGGCTGTTGCGCGGCGTATAATCGCGTCCGGCCCCAGCGGCGCTCCCAGGCGGCCGCGCCGGATTCCGTCGACCACCTATCCCACACGATGAACCAGATCGCGCAGCTTCTGCCGGAAGCGAACATCGCGCTCAACCTCGAAGCAACCAGCAAGAAGCGCCTGTTCGAGCAGATCGGAGCGCTTTTCGAATCGCATTCGCAGATCGCGCGTTCGGTCGTATTCGACAGCCTGTTCGCGCGCGAACGGCTGGGTTCGACCGGGCTCGGGCAAGGCATCGCCATTCCGCACGGCCGCATCAAGGGACTGAAGCAGGCGATGGGCGCATTCGTCCGGCCACAGCAACCTATTCCGTTCGACTCGCCGGACGGCAAGCCGGTCGAGCAGGTATTCGTGCTGCTCGTGCCCGAACACGCCACCGAGGAGCACCTCGAGCTTTTGTCGGAGCTCGCGCAGATGTTCGGCGAAAGGTCGTTTCGAGAACAGGTCGCGATGGCGGCCGACGCCGCCGAAGTGCACCAGGTGTTTGCCGCCTGGCAGCCCGAGTCCCTATGACCCGAAGCAGCGCCGTGCGGCAGGTGAGCATCGAGCGCCTGATCGCCGACAACCAGGAGCGGCTGGGCATGAAGTGGCTCGCCGGCCGGCAGGGCGGCAACCGCGTGCTGACCGGCGAGGCAGCGCTGAAGCCGACGATCGGCCAGGTCGGGCACATGAATTTCATCCACCCGTTCCGCGTGCAGATGATCGGCGCCGCCGAGGCGAGCTATCTGCGCAGCCTGCCCGAGGACGCGCTGCAGCAGGCGATTTCGCGCCTGTTCACCACCGACCTCGCGGCGATCATCGTCGCCAACGGCGAAGAGATTCCCAAATATCTGCTCGACGCATGCAACCGGCATCACATGGCGCTGCTGACCTCGCCGCAGCCGTCGCCGCACGTCGTCGATGTGATTCGCCTCTATCTGTCGCGCATGCTCGCCGAATCGACGTCGCTGCATGGCGTGTTTCTCGACGTGCTCGAAATGGGCGTGCTGATCACCGGCGCATCCGCGATCGGCAAGAGCGAGCTCGCGCTCGAGCTCATCTCGCGCGGCAACGGGCTGGTCGCCGACGACATCGTCGAGCTGTACCGCATTTCGCCGGACACGCTCGAGGGACGTTGCCCGGCCGTGCTGAAGGACTTTCTCGAAGTGCGCGGCATCGGCGTGCTCAACATCCGCACGATTTTCGGCGAGACCGCCGTGCGCCCCCGCAAGCTCCTCAAGCTGATGGTCCACCTCGAGGATCACAGCAACGAGCAATTCTCCGAGCTCGACCGGCTGCAGGTCAGCGCGACCTATCAGGAGATCCTGGGCGTGCCGATCCGCAAGGTGACGATTCCGGTGGCCGCCGGTCGCAATCTGGCGGTGCTGGTCGAGGCGGCAGTGCGCAATTTCGTTCTCAACCAGCGGGGCATCGACAGCACCAAGGAGTTCATCGAGCGCCAGCAGAAGCTGATGGAAGACGGCGGCTGACGCGCCACGATGGACCTCGTCCTGATCGGCGGCGTCTCGGGCTCGGGCAAGAGCGTCGCGCTTGCGGCGCTGGAAGACAGCGGCTATTACGCGGTATCGAATCTGCCGTCGACGCAGCTCGGCGGCCTGCTCGAGCATTTGAAGCGGGCGCAGCAGGAGCGCGTGGCAATCGCGCTCGACGTCAAGACCGATCCCGCCCTCGCCGCCTTGCAGGCTGCGATCGAAGCCGCGCGCGCCGACGGGTGGAGCGTGCGCTTCGTCTATCTGGACGCCAAGACCGAGACGCTGGTCAAGCGCTTTTCGGAAACCCGCCGCAGGCATCCCTTTTCCAGCGACGACCGTACGCTGCGCGAGGCGATCGAGTTCGAGCGCGCGCGTCTGGCCGACATCCGCTCGCTGGGCTACAGCTTCGACACAAGCGACCTGCCGGCGGCGGCGCTGCGCCGCTGGGTCAAGGACTTCATCAGCGTCGATCCATCGCGGATGACGCTGCTGTTCCAGTCGTTCGGATACAAGCACGGCGTTCCGCTCGACGCGGACCTGGTCTTCGACGTCCGCTGCCTGCCGAATCCGCACTACGAGCCGGCGCTCGCGCCGCTCACCGGCAAAGACGCGGCCGTCATCGCCTACCTTGAGAGCCATCCCGAGGTCGAGCGCATGTACACCGATATATACCATTTCGTCGCGAGCTGGCTGCCCGATTACGCGCGCGACAATCGCAACTATCTGACGGTGGGGATCGGCTGCACCGGCGGCCGGCATCGTTCGGTCTACCTGGCTGAGCGGCTGGCGCAGGCGTTCGGCGGCCGCTATCAGGTGCACACGCGCCACCGCGAGATCGGCTGAGTATCGGGCAGAGCATCGGACGCGTTCCGCGGCGTCGGCCGCCTCGGCCGACAGTGTGCGCAATAAGCTAGAATCACCCGATGACTAAAGCGAAGACCGTCACCGTCGCATTCACCGGCGCGTCGGGATTACCGTATGGCTTGCGCCTGCTCGAATGCCTGATCGCGGCGCGGGCGCGCGTCTTCCTGCTGTACTCCCCGGCGGCGCAGGTCGTGGCCAGACAGGAGCTCGAGCTCACGCTTCCCACGCAGCCTGCCGCCGCGGCGGCCTATTTCGCCGAGCGCTATCGCGCAGAGCCGGGTCAGCTGACGGTGTTCGGCCGGGAGGACTGGATGAGTCCGGTGGCGTCGGGATCGAACCCGCCCGATGCGATGGCTGTCTGCCCGTGCAGCATGGGAACGCTGGGCGCGCTCGCGGCGGGAATGGCCGACAACCTGATCGAACGCGCCGCCGACGTGATGCTCAAGGAGCGGCGGACCTTGGTGCTCGTGCCCCGCGAGACGCCGCTTTCGGCGATACATCTGGAGAATATGCTCAAGCTATCGCGAGCCGGCGCGGTGATCCTGCCGCCATCGCCTGGCTTTTACGCGCATCCGCGCACGATCGAGGATCTCGTCGACTTCGTCGTCGCACGTGTGCTCGACCAGCTAGGCGTCGAGCATGCGCTCGGACCTCGCTGGGGCGCAGCGCGCGGCGCAACGCCACGCTTCGAGCGCGCTTAAGGCCGGCAATGATGCCCTTCCGGCGCGGCGCGCCATCGCGCGAGCCGCTGACGCTGCCGCTGTTTCCGCTGAAGACGGTACTGTTTCCCGGCGGCCTGCTGCCCCTGAAGGTCTTCGAGCAGCGCTACATCGACATGACCAAGCGCTGCATCCAGGACGACCATCCTTTCGGCGTGTGCCTGTTGACGCATGGCGAGGAAGTCGCGCGTCGCGGCGCTCCCGAGACGCCGGAGTTCGCGCTGATCGGCACGCTGGCGAGAATCACGTCCTGGGACATGCCCCACCTCGGCATCCTGCAGCTCAAGACCGAGGGCGGCAGCCGATTCCAGGTGCACTCGCATCGCACCGGCGACGACGGCCTCGTGCTGGCGCAGGCGACCTCGATCCTGCCGGAGCCGAAAGTCCCGTTGCCGGAGATGCACCAACCGCTCGCGGGATTGCTCGAGCTGATGATCAATCGCGTCGGGCGCGAGCACTTCGTGGGCGAGCCGGCACTCGACGACGCTTCTTGGGTAGGTTACCGACTCGCCGAGCTATTGCCGTTGCCGGCGAACATCAAGCAGAGCATGCTCGAGATCAACGACAGCGAAGTACGGCTCAAGGCGATCGCGCAATTTCTCAAGCAGCAGGATCTTCTATAGGGGCCGCCTGCGTCACGCGCCGTCGTTCGCAGCATGCCCGCTGCTATAATTTGCGCTCTGGCAGCATCGCGGGAACGCATCATGGCAGGCCACAGCAAGTGGGCGAACATAAAGCATAAGAAGGCTGCCACCGACGCCAAGCGCGGCAAGATCTTCACCCGGCTGATCCGCGAAATCACCGTCTCTTCGAAGCTCGGCGGCGTCGATGCCTCGACCAATCCGCGGCTGCGGCTTGCGGTCGACAAGGCGATGGACAACAACATGCCGAAGGACACGATCGAGCGCGCGATCAAGCGCGGCTCGGGCGGCGCCGATGACGCGAGCTACGAGGAGATCCGTTACGAAGGCTACGGCATCAATGGCGCGGCGGTGATCGTCGACTGCCTGACCGACAACCGGACGCGCACCGTCGCCGACGTGCGCCATGCGTTTTCCAAAAACGGCGGCAATCTCGGCACCGACGGCTCGGTCGCGTTCCTGTTCAGGCACTGCGGCCAGATCGTGTTCGCGCCGGGCACCGACGAAAACAGGCTGATCGAACTTGCGCTGGACGCAGGCGCCGAGGACGTCGTCAGCCATGACGACGGCTCGTCGGAAGTGATCACCGCGCCGCACGACCTGGTAAGAGTCCGGCAGCTGCTGGCCGAGGCCGGCCTCAAATCCGATTTCGCCGAAGTCGCGATGAAGCCCACGGTGGAAGTCGAATGCAGGGGCGAGGATGCCGTCCGGATGCAGAAGCTGCTGGACGCCCTCGAAGCGCTCGACGACGTGCAGGACGTCTACACGACGGCAGTCATCGTCGAATGAACCAGATCCCATTGGCCCGCCGGATATTGGGTATTGACCCTGGTCTCCGGGTGACAGGTTTTGGAGTGATCATCTGCACCGGCAACCGCCTCCAGTACGTGGCCAGCGGCTGCATACGCAATACCTCGGGCGAGCTGCCCGATCGGCTCAAGCTGATCGTCCGCGACCTTGCCACCGTCATCGGCGCGCACCTTCCCACCGAGGTCGCAGTCGAAAAAGTCTTTGTCAATGTCAATCCGCAGTCGACCTTGCTGCTCGGTCAGGCGCGCGGCGCGGCGATCTCGGCGGCCGTGCTTGCCGAGCTTCCGGTCAG
>Ga0068863_100000365_pt1 | contig 46055 bp, 46 predicted proteins | sample KBSSwiS62_FD_66596 | JGI IMG/M metagenome (GOLD analysis project Ga0068863, IMG submission 66596) | Switchgrass rhizosphere microbial communities from Kellogg Biological Station, Michigan, USA - KBS Switchgrass S6-2 | ecosystem: Host-associated > Plants > Roots > Rhizosphere > Soil ... | reverse complement strand
CCTCGACGAGGTCGAGGCCGCCCTCGACGACGCCAACATCGACCGCTTCCTGCAGCTGATCCGCCGCTTCTCCGACCGCGCCCAGTTCGTCATCGTCACCCACCAGAAACGGACGATGGATGCCGCCGACGTCCTCTACGGGGTCAGCATGGGCGGCGACGGCGTCACCAAGGTGATCTCGCGCAAGCTGCCGCGGGAAGTCGAGGAAGGGGAGGGGGATGTCGAGGAAGAGGCATCCGTGGAGGCGGAGGCACCCGCGCCGCCGCCCTTCGCCGGCCTCGCCACCGAGGACGATGCGGAGACCGACGACGAGGCCCCCCGGCCCCCCGGCCTGATCGGCGAGCAGCCCGCCGCGCCGCCGCCGCCGGGCTCGGCCGAAGCCGCTTAAGGACGAGGTGTGCATTAGCCCCGTTTGGCGGGGTAAATGCATACCTCGCGCCTTTGCAAGCCCTTAAGAGAACCTCCTCGTTTCCAGACCTGGGCCTGCGCTACGCTCTTCTTGGGGAGCGAAAGGAGGGACTGTGGCGCAACGTCACATGGACAGGTTGACGTCGTTTGATACGTCTTTCCTGACCAACGAGAAGTCCAACGGGCACATGGCGATCGGCGCCGTGCTGATGTGCGGCGGGGAGCCGCCCCGCCACGAGGATTTCGTCACCCACATCCGCAGCCGGGTCCACCATCTGCCCCGCCTGCGCCAGCGTCTCGCCTTCCCACCCCTGCATCTGGGCACGCCCTTCTGGGTCGACGATCCCAGCTTCGATCTGGTCAACCACGTGCGCCGGATCAGCCTGCCGGCCCCAGGCAACGACTTCCAGTTCCATGATCTTGTCGGAGAGATCCTCTCGCCACCGCTCGACCGCTCGCACCCGCTCTGGGAGCTGGTCCTGGTCGAGGGCTTCGAGGACGATCGCTTCGCCGTCGTCTACAAGACCCATCACGCGATGGCGGACGGCTTCTCCGCGGTCGACATCGGCACGCTGCTCTTCGACGTCGACCCCGAGGCGCCGATCTCCGAAGGCGAGGAGCCTTGGAGCCCGCAGAAGTCGCCTTCAAAGCTCACCCTCCTCTCGCGGTCGGTGACCGGCGCCTGGGGCACCCTGCGCCGGATGTTGCGCTGGTTTCGCGACGCCGGGCGCCAGCCCGGGCGGGCGCGGAAACGCGCGGCCGACGGCATTGCCGGCCTCTGGGAGGTGACCTGGAACCTCATCAGGGCGGCGCCGAAGGTGCCGCTCAACGTTGAGATCGGCACCGCCCGAAGCTTCTCCTGGGCGGGCTTCACGCTCGCCGACTTCAAGCTGATCAAGAACGCCCTCGACGTCACCGTCAACGACGTCATCCTCGCTGCCACCGCCGGTGCTCTGCGCCGCTGGCTGCACGACCACGAGGTGTCCACGGACGGGATGGAGCTGAAGGCCCTGGTCCCCGTCTCGATCCGGACCATCAACGAGCAGGGCGAGCTCGGCAACCGCTTGACGGCGATGCGCGGGCCGCTGCCGGTTGGCGTCGCCGACCCGGTCGAGCGGGTTCAGGCCGTGCACCGGGCGATGGAGGACCTGAAGTCCTCCAAGCAGCCACTCGGCGCCGAGGCGATCTGGGGCCTCAACGACTGGTTCCGGGACTTTGCGCCGCCGGTCCTGCTCAACCCGACCGCGGCCGTCAACTTCTCGACTCGGCTCTTCAACCTGCTGGTCACCAACTTCCCCGGGCCGCAGATCCCCTTCTACATCCTCGGTCGCGAACTTGAGGGCGTCTTCCCGATCGGCTTCCTCGCCCGCCGCCACGCGCTGGCGATCGCGATCATCAGCTACAACGGCCAGGTCAACTTCGGCATCCTCGCCGACCGCGACTCGATACCCGATCTCGAGCGGTTCTCGGCCTACCTGCGCGAGGGCGTGGAGGAGCTTCTCGCCGCCGCCCGGATAGCCTCCGCCGGCAAATCCAATGGCAACGACCTGGCAGGAAATACTCAACCTCGGTTCGCGCGAGAGCGCGAACGCCTCGGCAGCGACTGAGGATCCCGAGCAGCGCCGCGGCGTCTTTCGCCGCCTGCGCGAGAGCCTCTCCAAGAGTCGCCAGGCGCTGACCGAGGAGATCTCCGCCAGTCTCTTCGAGCGGATCGACGACGGCACCTGGGAACGGCTCGAGGAGGCGCTGATCCTCGCCGACGCGGGGGCGCCGACGACCGCCAAGGTGGTCGAACGGCTCGAGCATGAGGTTGAGGCCGGCAACGTCAGCGCCGATGGCGAGGCGGTGCGGGCGCGGCTGATCGAGCTGCTCGCCGAGGTTGCATCGACCGCACGCGCCCCGATCGACCTCAGCGGTGAGCCGGCAGTGCTGCTGATGGTCGGCGTCAACGGCACCGGTAAGACGACCACGATCGGCAAGATCGCCTGGCATCTCTCCAAGGAATTCGGCCTCTCGGTCGTGCTCGGAGCCGCCGACACCTACCGCGCCGCCGCCGCCGAGCAGCTCGCCGAGTGGGCCGACCGCGCCGGCGCGGAACTGGTTCGCTCGGCGGAGGGCGGCGACCCCGGCGCAGTCGCCTTCGACGCGATCGCCGCCGCCCGCGCCCGCGGCGCCGACGTGGTCATCATCGATACCGCCGGCCGCCTGCACACGCAGAGCAACCTGATGGACGAGCTGGCCAAGGTGCGCCGCGTGATCGCCAAGCAGCTCCCCGGCGCTCCCCACGAGACCTTGCTCTCGATCGACGCCACCACCGGCCAGAACGGCCTCCGTCAAGCCCAGCTCTTCGCCGAGGCCGCCGAGGTCGACGGCGTTGTCCTGACCAAGCTCGACGGCACCGCCAAGGGCGGAATAGTCCTGGCCATCGCCGCCGAGCTGGAGATCCCCGTAAAGCTAATAGGCACCGGCGAGCAGCTAGAGGACCTCCGCCCCTTCGACCCCACCGACTTCGCCAACGCCCTCCTCGCCGAGTAAAGCCCCGGCTGAGTTCGTGTTTATTCGCGGACAGCGCGACTAACCACGAACTCACCGCCCCTCTAAGCTCCGCTGACGTGTTCGACCAGCTTTCAGATCGGCTGCAGGCAACACTCTCCGAGGTCCGCTCGCGCGGCAAGCTGAGCGAGGGAGATGTCGATGCGGCGATGCGGGAGATACGCCTCGCCCTGCTCGAAGCCGACGTCAACTTCAAGGTCGTCAAATCCTTCACCGCGACGCTGAAGGAGCGTTGCCTCGGCGCCGACGTGCTGGGCAGCCTCGACCCCGGCCAGCAGGTGGTCAAGATCGTCAACGAGGAGCTGACCGGGCTGATGGGTGGGACCGGCAGCGAGCTGGCGATGGCCTCCAGTGGGCCGACCGTGATCCTGATGGCCGGGTTGCAGGGCTCGGGAAAGACGACCGCCTGCGCCAAGCTCGCCCGCCACCTCGCCCAGGCAAATAAGGACGTTGCGCTGGCCGCCTGCGACGTCTACCGGCCCGCCGCGGTCGATCAGCTCGTAACCGTCGGCGAGCGCGCCGGCGCTCACGTCTACCAGCAGGGCACCGATGCCGACCCGGTCGAGATCGCCGGTTGGGCGCTTGACCGCGCCAAGGAAGAGCGTCGCGATGTGCTGATCGTCGACACCGCCGGCCGCCTCCACATTGACCAGGAGCTGATGGAGGAGCTCGCGAAGATCCGCAAGCGAGTCAAGCCGCACGACGTGCTGCTGGTCGTCGACGCGATGACCGGCCAGGACGCGGTCGGCGTCGCCGAGTCCTTCGCCGCGGCGGCCGAGTTCGACGGCGTGGTGATGACCAAGCTCGACGGCGACGCCCGCGGCGGCGCCGCGCTCTCGGTCAAGGCGGTGACCGGCAAGCCGATTCTCTTCGCCTCGACCGGCGAGAAGCTCGAGGCCTTCGATCGCTTCCACCCCGACCGCATGGCCTCGCGCATCCTCGGCATGGGCGACGTACTCAGCCTGATCGAGAAAGCCGAGTTGCAGATCGACGAGAAGCAGGCGCTCGATCTGGAGCAGAAACTGAAGAGCAATCAGTTCACCCTCGAGGACATGCTGCAGCAGATGCGCCAGGTGCGCAAAATGGGCCCGATAAGCGGTCTGCTCGGGATGCTGCCCGGGATGGGGGCGATGAAGCAGCTGAAGAACGCCGACATCGACGAAGGCGAGCTGGACCGGGTCGAGGCGATCATCCTCTCGATGACGCCGGAAGAGCGGGCCAACCCAGCGCTGATCAAGGGCTCGCGCCGCAAACGGATCGCCAACGGCTCGGGGACCAAAGTCCAGCACGTCAACCAGCTGGTCAAGCAGTTCGACCAGATGCGCAAAATGATGCGCCACATGGCCTCCGGCAAGATGCCCGATGCGCAGCAGCTTGCCCAGATGACAGGGGGAGCGCCGCGCCCCAAGGTCCGTAGGCGCTAACCTGCCGCGTCGATATGGCAGTCCGAATCAGACTTAGACGCGTCGGGTCCAAGAAGAACCCGATCTGGCGGATCGTCGTCGCCGACAAGCGCTCGCCGCGCGACGGTCGGACGATCGAGACGATCGGTCGCTACAACCCGCAGACCGAGCCTTCGACGATCGAGCTCGACGAGGAGCGCGCCAAGCACTGGCTCGAGCACGGGGCCCAGCCGTCGGAGACGGTCGCCACCCTGCTGCGCACCAAGGGCATCGCCGCCTCGGGCAGCTAGGGCGCTGGCGATGACCGAGCTGCTCGAGTTCCTGGTCAGGGCGCTGGTCGAGGATCCATCTGCCGTTGTGGTCGAGGAGCTCGAAGAGGACGGCGACCTGGTCTATGAGATCACCGTCGCCGAGGACGACCTCGGCCGCGTAATCGGCAAGGGCGGCCGGATCGCCAATGCGATCAGGACCATTGCGAAAGCGGCAGCGGTTCGCCTCGATCGACGAGTGATCGTCGACATTCTTGACTGAGGGGCCAGGGTGATGGGGTCTGGGCGGGGGCTGGGTTTTTCGCCTCTAAGTCCGATCTCTCTCGCTGAGTGTTCTGTGCGAAAAACAGGACGCCGCCCCCGCCCAGACCCCATCACCCTGGCTTCATGAGACTTGACATTTTTTCCCTGTTCCCCGAGGCGTTTGACTGGTTTCAGTCACAGCGGTCGGTGCAGAATGCGTTGGCTCAGGGGAATGAGCTTCGTCTCTTCAACTACCGCGATACGACTCCGCTAGGGGCGGGTCAAGTGGACGATGCGCCGTATGGTGGGGGCGCTGGGATGGTCCTTCGGGTCGATGTCGTCGACGCTGCCCTGCAGGCCGCCTACCCGAGCGGGGAGAAGCCGCGGGTCGTCCTGTTGTCGCCAACGGGGCGACTGCTCGACGACGAGTTGGCCGACGAGCTGACCCAGGAGCCGCATGTCGCGCTGCTCTGCGGACGTTACGAGGGATTCGACGAGCGTGTGCATGAGCACTTCGCCGACGACGAGGTCTCGATCGGGCGCTACGTGCTGGCCGGCGGTGAGCTGCCGGCGATGGTTGTGGCCGATGTGGTGATGCGGAAGCTGCCGGGTGCGCTTGGGCACGAGCAGAGCGCCGTCGAGGAGTCCTTCAGCCAGATGCTGGAGGGAGCACCCGAGTACCCGCATTACACGCGACCCGCCAGCTACAGGGGGTGGGGGGTTCCCGATGTGCTGGTCTCCGGCGACCATGAGCGGGTGCGGCTTTGGCGGGCCGAGCAGAGCCGGGCTCGGGCCGAGAAGTTCGAGTCCGGCTCCAAGTAGGTACGATTCCGCAACCGCGCGGCGCCCGATGTGGGCCCGGCGGTCTTTTTTCGAGCTTATGAGCACGATCATCCAAGACATCGAGCGTGGGCAGCTGAGGAAAGGACTCCCGTCCTTCGATCCCGGCGATCGCGTGCGCGTCCACTTCCAGGTCGTTGAGGGCACCCGCCGCCGCACCCAGGTTTTCGAGGGGATCGTTCTGCGGCGACAGGGTTCGGGCGTACGTGAGACCTTCACCGTCCGCAAGCAGTCCTTCGGCGTCGGCGTCGAGCGGACCTTTCCGCTGCACTCGCCGAAGATTGAGAAGCTGGAGATCGCCGCCCGCGGCGCCGTGCGCCGGGCCAAGCTCTATTACCTGCGTGGTCGCGTCGGCAAGGCGGCGCGAGTCGCCGAGCGGCGCTGGGGGATCGACGAGGAGCTGATCTCGGCTCCGATTGCGGCGGCTGAGCCCGAAGCGGTGGATGCCGAGGGTGTCAGCCAGGCCGAGGAAGACGCTCAGGTTGAGGGCGCTGGGTCCTCGGGTCCTGTCGCGGAGGACGGCGAGTCGTCCTCGCAAGCTGCGGGCGACTCCCCATCCTCCACGCCACCCGCGGAAGAGGCGTCTTCGTCCGAGGGGTCGGCGGCAGAGGCTGAGGCTGAGGCATCGGAGGCTGTGGAGGAGGCGCCTGAGGCGGAGGCTTCGGTTGAAGCTGAGAGCCAGGCCGAGGCGGAGGATAAGGCTGAGCAGGGCACGGACGCCGAGGCGCCCGAGGCGGGGGAGACCGAGGACAGCGCCGCGGCGGAGGATGCCGAGGATGAGTTGCCGGGCAAAGAGCCAGGCGACTCCGGCGAGGACCCGGCCTCCTGAACCCCTCTATCCCGAAGCCGAAGAGCCGGGGCGGCGGGATTGTCGAGCTGGTCGTCATCGTTGCGCTGGCCCTGGGTCTCGCCCTGGCGATTCAGGCCTGGCTGATCAAGCCCTACCAGATCCCCTCGCAGTCAATGGAGCCGACGCTCGACGTCGGCCAGCGGGTTCTCGTCAACCGCTTCCTCTACCACTTCACCGACCCGGGAATCGGTGACATCGTCGTCTTCCACCCGCCCAAGGGCGCGGACGACCAGCCCGCACGCTGCGGATCCACCCTCGGTGGTCGCCAGCCGGTCGAAGTCGGCATGTCATGCCCGAAGCCGACCGCTGCCGAGTCGAGCCAGAACTTCATTAAGCGGATCGTCGCCGGCCCCGGCGACACGCTCAGCGTCCGCGATGGGCACCCGGTGGTCAACGGAGTGGAGAAGACCGATGAGTCCTACACGCGGCCCTGCGGCACGCTCTCTGTCTGCAATCTGCCCAAGCAGATCACCATTCCACCCGACCACTACTTCATGATGGGCGACAACCGTGGCGAAAGCGACGACAGCCGCTTCTGGGGCCCTGTCCCCCGCGCTTGGATCATCGGCGAGGCCTTTGCCACCTACTGGCCACCAGACCGCGTCGGCGTCTTCTAGGGCGTCCTCCAAGGGCAAGGCCCACCAGCGTCGCCTCGCCCGCACGCGACGTCTGTTTGCCTTTGACCGCGGGCTGGGCTCCCGCCTCGTCGCCGGCGCCGATGAGGCGGGGCGCGGATGCCTGGCCGGCCCGCTGGTCGCCGCCGCGGTGCTGATCGACTATGAGACCCTCTCTCACGCCGACCGCCGGGCTCTCGCCGGCCTGCACGACTCCAAGCAGATGAGCGCCGAGAAGCGAGCGGAGCTCTTCCCCTGCGTGCTGCGGGCAGCGGAGCGGGTCAGCGTCGTCATCCGCTGCGCCCGCGGGATCGATGTCCGCGGCCTGCACGTGACCAACATCGAAGCGCTGGCCAACGCTCTGGAACGACTGCGACCAGACCCGGCGGCGACCTGCCTGGTCGATGGCTTCTCGCTGCGCGACTGTGCCGTGCCGCACCGCAGGGTGATCGGCGGCGATGCCGCCAGCGCTGCGATCGCAGCAGCCTCGGTGATCGCCAAGGTCACCCGCGATCGCTACATGCACGGTGCCGCCAGCGACCATCCCGGCTGGGGCTTCGATGAGCACGTCGGCTACTCGACGCCCGAGCATCGCGAGGCGATCGAGCGAATCGGCATCTCGCCCCTGCACCGCCGCTCGTTCCAGTCGGTGGCGTACAGCCAACTGGAGTTTAGTTAATTTTTTCTAAGTACTCTGTCTGCTCCATTCATATTGGGCGCAACGCCTAATCGAAGGAGGAGAGAAATGAATCTGTTCAAGATGGCTGGCCTCGCTGCATGCATGGCCCTTGTGGCGATCGCGGTCGTCGGCATTTCGTCTGCATCTGCCGCATCAATCGAGACCTGCATGGCGAAAAACAACGCCGAATGCAAACAGTCGTCAATCGGCGCCACCGACGTCGCAAAAGGCAAACTGACGGTGTCGAACGAAGTTATTAACGCCACCTGCGAAGGGGAAGCCAACGGAAAAGTGCTCGACCCCGAAGCGGGAATTGAAAAAGAAGAAAAAGAACCGATCAACTACGCGGTGCTGGAACACAAATTCGCCGAAAAAATGACCGGCTGCACCCAGGGAGGAATCTTAACCGTCATGGTCCTGACCATGGGATTCCACCCCTGGTACGGGTACTACTGGTACTGGGCCGCCGTGATCGTCGTTCACAGCACGCTTCTGGGTACTACCTGTACCTTCGAAGCCGAAAAAGTAGGCGGAGGATCTTGGATCAACGGCAACCCGTCTGAATTCAAATTCACTGGGAACTTGAAAAAGACCGCGGGCAGTGCGTTTTGCGGAGCCACGGCGAAATTCTCAGGCACCTACAAAGTCACTTCGGTTACCGACGCAAAATTAGCCGAAGCGGGAAATATCCAAATTTTATAGTCGACAGGTTCGGCGGCGCTCTGAGGGCGCCGCCGATGCATGGTTAGAAAGCGGCTTCGATGTGCTCGAGCTCGATCACGCGGCCGGCGCGGTCGAAGGTGACGCCGACGGCATCGAAGCGAATCTCGGCGTAGTGGGGGGCGTTGCGCCGTTCGCCCATCCAGGCGGTCGCCAGCCGGCGCACTTGCAGTTGCTTGCGATGGTCGACGCCGAGGATCGGGCGCTCGGGACCGAAGGCCGAGCTCTCGCGTCCCGCCTTGACCTCGACGAAGACCAGCGTGCGGCCGTCGAGGGCGACGATGTCGAGCTCGCCGAAGCGCGTGCGAGCGTTGCGCTCGACGATCTCCCAGCTCGATTCGGCCAGGCGAGAGGCGACGAGATCCTCGGCCGCCCGGCCGATTCGCTGTCTCTGCACGGTCATCGCAGTCGATCCTAGGTCCCGATGACGGCAGATCGAGAGCTGGCGCGGCTCTCGTGACAGAGGCTGCACGGTTTCGGCAGACCGTGCGCGCCATAGGCCTGATTCGGCCCCCTAGCGTGGTTTCCGTGCTCGCCACCGCGCAGACATTCACCCTTGACGGCATCTCGGCCCGGCCCGTACGGGTTGAGGTTGATGTTCACCGCGGCCTGCCGGCCTTCTCCGTCGTCGGCCTGCCCGATGCCGCGGTGCGGGAGGCGCGCGAGCGGGTGCGGGCGGCGATGGTCAACTGCGGCTTCGACTTCCCCCTGCGACGGATCGTCGCCAACCTCGCCCCGGCTAGCCTGCGCAAGGCCGGGCCGGGCTTGGACCTGGCGATCGCCGCGGCTCTGCTCACCGCCTCCGAGCAGCTCGAGCTCTCGCGGTTGCCGAAGCTGGCGATGGTGGGTGAGCTTGCCCTCGATGGCGCGGTTCGCCCGGTTCCCGGCGTGCTGGCGATTGCCGAGGCAGCGCGGGAGCGGGGCGTGGAGGCGATCGTGGTGCCGGCTGAGAATGGGCCTGAGGCGGCGCTGGCGGGAGAGATCGATGTGATCTGCCTGGAGAGTCTCGGCCAGCTCTCTGCTTTGGCGGCGGGCGAGTGGATGCCGGAGCGGCCACAGCCGATGCCGCTGGCGCTCAGTAGTGGCGATGGCGCTCTTGACCTCGCCGACCTGCGGGGCCAGCGCCATCTGCGTTACGCGCTCGAGGTCACGGCGGCAGGAGGCCACAGCCTCCTCATGGTCGGGCCGCCGGGCGCCGGAAAGTCACTGGCGGCAAGCCGCTTGCCTTCGATCCTGCCCTCGCTGGCGGCGGGCGAGGGGCTGGAGGTGGCGCGCATCGCCAGCGCCTGCGGCCGGCTGGGCGAGGGCCGGGCAGGAGGGCGGCCCTTTCGGAGCCCGCATCACACAGTCAGCCCGGCCGGCTTGGTCGGCGGTGGCAACCCGCCCGGTCCCGGCGAGGCCACGCTTGCCCACCGTGGCGTCCTCTTCCTCGACGAGCTCTGCGAGTTCCGCCGCGACACCCTTGAGGCGTTGCGGGCGCCGCTGGAGACAGGCTGGGTATCGATCGCTCGCGCCGGCTCCTGGCGGTACCTGCCCTGCCGCTTCATGCTCGTCGCCGCGGCCAACCCCTGCCCTTGCGGGCGCGGCGAGGCGGATCCCGAGTGCAGCTGCGCGCCGCTCGCGGTCCGCCGCTATCAGGCCCGGCTCAGCGGGGCGCTGGCGGATCGCATCGATGTCCTCGCAGCAATCCGCCAGCCCAGCGCCGAGGAGATCGGTGGACCGGCGGGGGAGTCGTCGACGGCGGTGCGCCAGCGGGTCAGCACGGCGCGGGAGCGCCAGGAATCTCGCCTTGGTCCCGGTCGCTGCAACGCGGAGATGACCCCCAGCGAGGTACGTGAATGCGCGCTCGACGAGGCCGCCGCCTCGCTGCTTGCCGACGCCTACTCGCGACGCCGCCTCAGCGGTCGTGCACACGATCGGGTGCTGCGTCTGGCGCAGACGGTTGCCGACCTGGCTGGGAGCGCGACGATCGGTCGTGAGCAGATGGCCCAGGCATTGCAACTGCGACGAAGGGAACAGGAATGAGCGAGCCACGCGCTTGTCCTGATTGCCTGCGCCGATCGCGCCTGCTGGCGCACCTGGCGCCTTACATCGAGAAGATCGCCACCGGCAGGCCGGGGGCGCGCTCGCCTGAACTGCTGCGCCTCTCCAACGAGGACCTTGCCGTCGCCGCCGCGCCGAACGCCGCAACTCAGATCCTTGCCCGAGTTGCCACCACCTCGGAGAGGCATCTCGCCGCCGACCTGCTGGCGGCGCAGTGCTGGGCCTGCTGTCGCCACGATCCACGCTTCCCGGCCGGTCTCCGAGACGCCGCCGATGCGCCCTGGGCGCTGATCGGTCGTGGTGACCCGACCTTGCTGGATCGGCTTGAGCCGGAGGGAACGGTCACCGTGGTTGGTTCGCGACGAGCCAGCACCTACGGTCGCGAGGTCGCCCGCGAGCTGGCTCGCGAGTTGACTGCGGCCGGGCTCCTGGTGATCAGTGGGCTTGCCTTCGGCATCGACGCCTGCGCGCACCGTGGCGCGCTTGACGCCGGACCCACGGTCGCCGTGCTCGGCTGCGGGGCCGATGTCGCCTATCCGGCCTCGCATCGCTCGCTTTGGCGACGGGTCTGCGAGCAGGGCCTGGTCCTTTCGGAGCTGCCTCCCGGAACTGGCGCCTGGCGCTGGACCTTCCCGGCGCGAAACCGGATCATGGCGGCGTTGGCAGGGATGACGGTGGTGGTCGAGGCAGCGCAGCGATCGGGTTCGCTGATTACGGCCGACCTTGCCGCTGACCTCGGCCGCGACCTCGGGGCCGTGCCGGGTGCCGTCAACTCGCGCTACTCAGCCGGGACCAACGATCTGCTCGCCGGTGGCGCTTGTCTCGTTCGCGACGCCCAAGACGTGCTCGACGCGATGCTGGGACCGGGTGTGCGAAAGGCCGAGCGCGTTGGTCCTGGTCTGGAGCCCCGCCTGCAAAGCGTGCTGACTGAAATTGAGCGTGGCGAGGAGACCTGCGACGCGATTGCATCTCGGCTCGATATCAGCGGCGGGGAGGCCGCCGCGGCCCTCGCCACGCTGGAGGCTCTGGGCTACGTCACTTGTTCCCTGGTCGGTGTCTACTCGCGGACGTTGCTCCAACCCCAGCGGTGACGTGTGGCGCTGCGCATATCGGCGTCCTCGGTCGCTCGCGTGCAGAGCACGCCACGCTCCCTGCGTCCTTGATCTGCGTGGCCACACCCGTCCCTTCTAGAGTTGCCCCGGTGAATTCAGTCCCCAGGGTTCTTTCGATCGCCGGCTCTGACTCCGGCGGTGGTGCCGGCATCCAGGCCGACCTGAAGGTGTTTGCGCGCTGTGGTGTGCACGGGATGACCGCAATTACGGCAATCACGGCGCAGAACACGGTTGGGGTCGAGGCGGTGGAGGCAGTTTCGCCGGAGCTGATCGTGGCTCAGGTCGGGGCGGTTGCCGAAGACATCGGCGTCGACGCGGTAAAGATCGGCATGCTGGGCACGGCGGAGACGGTCGACGCTGTGGTCGAGGCGCTCAGCTTGATCGGCGAGGCCCCGGTGGTCGTCGATCCGGTGATGGTCGCTGAGAGCGGCGCCGTGTTGCTCGACGAGGAGGCTCGGGCGGCCCTGGTCGAGCGCTTGTTGCCGCTGGCCTCCGTGGTCACCCCGAACATTCCCGAGGCACGGGCGCTGAGCGGTGCGGCGGAACACGACTCCCAGGAGGATTTGGCGCGGGAGATGCTCGCCCTGGGCCCGCACGCGGTCGTCGTCACCGGCGGTCACAGCGAGCGGGTCGTCGACCTCTTCTTCGACGGTCGCGAGTCGGCCGAGATCGCCGGCGAGCGCCACCCAGGGGACGCCGCCCACGGCTCCGGTTGCACCCACTCCTCAGCGCTCGCCACTTTTCTCGCCTGGGGGGACTCGCCGCTCGAGGCGGCGCGGAAAGCGCGGGAGATCGCCTCGGCTGCCGTTGCGGCGGGGCTACAGGGCATCGGTGAAGGCCCAGGCCCAGTCGACGTCTTCAATCTGACCGCTCGTGCCGCCCAGTAGATTTCGGCGATGAGCTCAAACGGCGCCGCCAAGACCAAGCTTCCCCGTCCCCGTTCCAGCGTCCTCTTCGACGGTCCCGATCGGGCCCACGCGCGCGCCTATATGAAGGGCGTCGGCTACGACGACGAGGCGCTCAGCCGGCCGACGATTGGGATCGCCAACACCTGGGCCGAGGCGAACTCCTGCAACTTCCATCTGCGCGGGCTCGCCGAGCACGTCAAAGAGGGCGTTCGCGCGGCGGGGGGCACGCCGCTGGAGTTCAACACCGTCGCGATCTCGGACGGGATCACGATGGGGACCCAGGGGATGAAGACATCCCTGGTCAGCCGCGAGGTGATCGCCGATTCGATCGAGCTGATGGCGCGCGGCTACCAGTTCGATGCGGTCGTCGCCCTCTGCGCCTGCGACAAGACGATCCCGGGTTGCGCGATGGCGCTCGCCCGGCTCGACATCCCGTCCGTCGTTCTCTACGGAGGCTCGATCGCGCCCGGTTACTGGCACGGTCGCGACGTCACCATCCTCGACATCTTCGAGGCGATCGGCGCCCACAACGCCGGCGATATGAGCGACGAGGAACTGAACGAGCTGGAGGGTGTCGCCAGCCCGGGCGCTGGCGCCTGCGGCGGCCAGTTCACCGCCAACACGATGGCCTGCGCTTTCGAGGCCCTTGGTGTCAGCGCCGGTGGATCGGCGATGGTTCCCGCCGAAGATGACGAGAAGAGCTCCGTCGCTGAGCGGATCGGCGAGCTAGTCATCAACGTCCTCGCCGAGGACATTAGGCCGAGTCAGGTGATCACCCGCGACTCGCTCGAGAACGCGATCGCCTGCGTCTGCGCGTCGGGAGGCTCGACGAACGCGGTGCTGCACCTGATCGCGATCGCCCACGAGCTCGGCATCGAGCTGACCATGGACGATTTCGAGCGGATCTCACGCGAGACGCCGCTGCTCGCCGACCTCAAGCCCGGCGGTCGCTTTGTCGCCACCGACCTCTACCGCGCCGGGGGCGTACCGCTGGTCCTCAAGCGGCTGGCCGCATCCGGGAAGCTGCACGAGGACGCGATGACGGTGACCGGAAAGACGATCGGCGAGGTCGCCGCCGAGGCCGGTGAGGCGCCGGGGCAGGAGGTCGTGCGCCCGCTCGAGGATCCGCTGAAGAAAGAAGGGGGGCTGGCGATCATGCGCGGCAACCTCGCTCCCGAGGGCGCCGTGGTCAAGCTCGCCGGTACCGAGCGGACGCAGCAGACCGGGCCCGCCCGGGTCTTCGAGTCAGAAGAGGATTGCTTCCGCGCGGTTAAGGACCAGCAGATCAACGCCGGCGACATCGTCGTGATCCGCAACGAGGGCCCCGTTGGCGGTCCCGGCATGCGTGAGATGCTCCAGGTCACCGCCGCGATCGTCGGCGAGGGGCTGGGACAGAGCGTCGCGATGGTCACCGACGGGCGTTTCTCCGGCGCCACTCGCGGCCTGATGATTGGCCACGTCGCGCCCGAGGCTGCGAAGGGAGGCCCGATCGCGGCGATCCGAGAGGGCGACCAGGTCACGGTCGATATTGACGCCCGCCGCCTCGACGTAGCGCTCTCCGACGAGGAGATCGCCAAGCGGGTTGCTGAGTACCAATCGCCCGAGCCGCTCTACACACGCGGCGTGATGGCCAAGTACGCAGCGACCGTCAGCTCCGCCTCGGTCGGTGCGGTTACGGGCTAGCTCTCCAGGAAGTCGTCCAGCAGCGCGTTGAACCGCGCCGGCCGCTCCATTTGCGGCACATGGCCGGTGTGCTCGAAGATCTCCAGACGGGAGTGGGGGATACGGCGGTGGTAGCTGTGTGCGGCCACGGATGGGATGACCCAGTCATCCGTGCCCCAGAGGATCATCGTCGGGATCTCGATCTCTTCGAGTCGGTCGCGGGCGTCGTATTCGATCACCGCGTCGAGGGCGTCGGCGAAGCCGGGACAGGGCACGCCCGAGGCCATCTGCTCCCAGAGCAGCTCTTTGCGCAGGCGGTTGGGGTAGCGGATCGCGAAGCGAAACATCAGATAGCGGGCGCGGCGGTGGGTGACGAAGAAGCGTGCCGCGGCGCCGAAAGGACGGCCGAAGGTGTCCCACGCTTTCGACGTCGCCGCACTTCGCTCGTGCGGCAGCCAGGTGTTGATGAAGCCGGCCGCCGAGACCAGGACCAGGCGGTTGAAGCGCCCGGGCGCCGAGAGAACCGCCTCGGCCGCGACCAGGCCGCCCATCGAGTTGCCGACCAGGGTGGCGTTCTCGAGGCCGAGCTTCTCGCAGAAGTCGAGCAGCATGCGGCCGTAGGCGGGCATGTCGATCGTCCACGAGGGCATCGGGCTGGCGCCGAAGCCGGGCAGGTCGAGGGCGATAGCGCGGTGGGCGCGGCCAAAGTGGGGCAGGTTCTCCAGCCAGGCCTGCCAGGAGCTCGTGATCCCATGGACGAAGACGATCGGCTCGCCTTCGCCGATCTCGACGTAGTTGACCTCGGCCCCGGGTAGCTCGACCCGGTGCAGGTGGGGACGCCAGTCGACCTTGAGCCAGTCGGGATCGGGGTTGCCGTAGTCGTCAGGCATAGCCCATACGTTCAAGTATGGGTATCTCGCGAATCTGCGGCGGTTGCAGGTGATCCCAGAGGATGCCGCGCGGGCGCTCGTATTGGCGCTCGACCTCGATCACGGCCCGCGGCGTGGCGATCACGTCGACCGGCAGATCGTGGGAAGTCATCATCAGGTGGCGGCGCAGGACCTGGGTCGGATGCACGGTTGTCGCGACCGTTGTGTGGCTGTCGATCTTGCCCGCGTCGATCAGGACGCCGTACTCGAGGTCGGAGTAGCCGCCGCCCTTGCCGACCCTCGCCCCGCTGAGGTTCACCGCCACCGAGCCGCAGAGGACGAAGTCGATCTCGGGCAGCTCGTCGAGGGCGACCACACGACCGTGTTTGAGCGCCCCCTTGATCGTCGCCGCCTCTTTGACCGCGCGTTTGGAGAGCTTCTTCGGGTCAAGGACCCGGAACGGATGGGGGTCGCGCAGGCGCGGCACCGCCATGATCACCACCTTGCCCTGCTCCAGCGCGGTCCGGCGGGCGTAGGTCTGCGGTGAGTCCGGGTTGGCCTTGATCACTCGGGCGCGCTTCCAGAGTCGGTGCCCGGCCAGCTTCTCGGCGGCCAGCTTCGCCCCGGCGAAGTTGGGAATGCGTCCCTCGGCGCCCGGGAAGCGGGACACGCCCTCGCGGTCCATCGCCTTCCAGACCTCCTTGCGGACATCGTCCTTGGAGCGCACGGGAGAAAGATATCCGGCCGGGGCGGTCCAGGGTCGGTAGTAGATTTGCAGGAAATGTGACTGTTCTGGCCGAATGATCCGAATGCCTAAACTTTGCGCAGGTCAGTTGCGGTTGAGCCGATGACGACCTCAGGAAAAAGGTGATGGGGCGCAAGACTCAAATCGCGATCGTCGCCAGCGTGGCAATCCTGGTCATTGGCGCGCTCGCGGCCTTTGCTTACGACAGCTCGCAGAAGGACAAGATCGCCGACGGCGTCACGGTTGGCGGCGTTGACGTGGGTGGCATGGATGAAGCCGAAGCCAAGCGCGAGGTGCAGCGCCAACTGCTTGGGCCGCTGAAACACTCGCTGCGCGTCGGCTACGAAGGCCACCACTGGGATCTGTCGGGAAAAAGCCTGAAGGTGCACGCCGACCTCGACGAGGCGGTTGAAGAGGCGGTTGCCGAAAGCCAGGACGGCGGCCTGCCGGGACGCTTGGTCCGCTACGTCACCGGCGGCGACCTCGAAAAGCAGATCGCGGCCGACGTCACCTACTCGCAGCCCGCGATCAATCGCTTCGTACGCCGGGTCGCCAGAGCTGTGGACCGCGAAGCCGAGGATGCGACGATCGAACCGACGGCCGACGAACTCACCGTCGTCGCCGCGAAGAACGGGCGCAAGCTGCGCGACAAGTTGCTTACCCGACAGCTCGAGGCCGCGGTTCTGAATGCCGATGCCGACCACACGATCGCCGCCCGCACCCACTACACCGAGCCCAAGGTGACGACCAAGGAAGTTGCTTCCGCTTACCCGTCCTACCTGACGCTCGACCGCAGCACCTTCACCCTTCGCCTCTGGAAGAACTTGAAGCTGGCCAAGACCTACACCGTCGCGGTCGGCCAGGAAGGCCTCGAAACCCCCGAAGGCCTCTACCAAATCGAAGAAAAGGAAGAAAATCCCTCCTGGCATGTTCCCGACTCGGCCTGGGCCGGGGACCTTGCCGGCCAGGTGATTCCGCCGGGTCCCGACGATCCGATCAAGGCACGCTGGATGGCGATCTACGAAGGCGCTGGCATCCATGGCACAGAAGAGACCGAATCGCTCGGCTCGGCCGCGTCGCATGGCTGCGTGCGGATGTCGATTCCCGACGTGGAAGAGCTCTACGATCAGGTTGAAGTAGGGACGCCAATTTTCATCGGCTAGAGGCTCGCGTCACCAGATGGCGAACTTCTCCCAATGATCTGGGACGAGGCGTTGACTGCTTACGACCGCGACCTGCGCGGGCGTGGCGCTGCCGAGCGGACCCGGCGAGCTTATTCCGTCGACCTCGGCCAGTTCGTCGAGTGGGTGGGTGAGCGGTCGTTTGGCGATGTTCGTCACCGCGACGTTCGGCGCTATGCGGCCAGCCTCTCGTCAGGTGGCGCTGCTCCCGCAACCGTCGCCCGCAAGCTCGCCTCGATCCGCGGGCTCTTTGACTTTCTGGTTCGCACCGAACGGGTTGGGCAGAACCCGGCTGATCTGGTTTCAAGCCCTAAGCGCGAGGAGAAGCTGCCGCGGGTGCTCTCGGCCGAGCAGGTGCGGGGCCTGCTCGAGGGGATCCCCGCTCGCACACCGCTTGAGCTGCGCGACCGAGCGATGCTGGAGCTCGCCTACTCCTGCGGGCTGCGCTGCGAGGAGATCGTCAACCTCGATCTCGGCGCGCTCGACTTTGAGACCGAGCAACTGCGGGTGCTCGGCAAGGGCTCCAAGGAACGCCTGCTGCCGGTCGGAGAGCCCGCTCAGCGGGCGCTGCAGCGCTACAGCGAGCGCGGCCGCCACGCGCTGGTGGGGGACCCGCGTGAGCAGGCTCTCTTCCTCTCCAAGAGCGGTCGCCGCCTCTCCAACTCCGACGTCACCCGTCGCCTCGGTCTCTGGGTCCGCGAGGCCGCGCTGGCAGCTGGCGTCTCGCCGCATTCGCTGCGCCACAGCTTCGCCACGCACCTGCTCGAGGGGGGCGCCGACCTGCGCACGATCCAGGAGCTGCTCGGCCACGCCTCGATTTCGACCACACAGGTTTACACTCGCGTCGACGCGGCTCGTCTCCGCGATGCGTATGCGGCCACCCATCCGCGCGCATGAGCAACGATAACTTGTCAGCGATCATAGGATTCAGCCAAGGGGCATGGAAACCGGCGTAAAAGAGGTGGAGCTGCGCGATCTTTGGCGCCGCTACAAGGTGGACGGCGATGCCAGCGCCCGTGAGCGGCTGGTCGTCGCCTACTCGCCGATGGTCAAGTTCGTCGCCGGTCGCCTCGGCGCCGGGCTGCCCTCGCATGTCGACGATGCCGACCTGATCTCTTACGGCCTGATGGGCCTGATCGGCTCGATCGAGCGCTTCGAGCCCGAGCGCGGGATCAAATTCGAGACCTTTGCGATGACCCGCATCCGCGGCGCGATCATCGACGAGCTGCGCTCGCTGGACTGGGTGCCGCGCTCGGTTCGCTCCCGCGCCCGCGAGATCGAGGCGGCCCAGGCAAAACTCGAGCACGAGCTGCAGCGGGCCCCCAGTGAGGCCGAGCTGGCAAAGCGGCTTGAAATTTCAGAGGACGAACTGCAGACCTCGCTGTTGGAGATCGCCAACTCCTCGGTCTACGCGCTCGACGAGCTCTGGACCGTCTCGGATTCCTCCGGCGACCAAGTCTCGCTGCTCGACACGATCTCCGACCCGCGCGCCGACGACCCCCAGGAGTCGCTGGCCAGCAGCGAGGTCAAGGACCGTCTCACCGAGGCGATCGCCTCGCTTCCGGAGCGCGAGCAGCTGGTCGTCGCCCTCTACTACTACGAGAACCTCACCCTGCGTGAGATCGGCGAGGTGCTCGGCGTCACCGAGTCGCGCGTCTCCCAGCTGCACACCAAGGCAGTGATGCGCCTGAAGTCTGGCCTGCAAGCCGCCTGAGCCGCTCAAAGCGGTTTGAGCGAGGCGGGAACGGGGTGTACCTTCAAAGGCGTGCCTCACAAGGCCGCAGACCGGATTCGCAATGTCGCCCTGATCGGGCACCGGGGCTGCGGTAAGACGAGCCTGCACGAGGCGATGCTCTTCGAGGCCGGGGCGGTGAGCCGGCTGGGGAACGTGGCCGATGGCTCGACCGTCTCCGACCACGAGCTCGACGAGCAGGAGCGGGCGATGTCGATCAACGCGGCCGTCGCCTGCTTCGAGCACGGGGGCCGGGAGATCAACCTGATTGACACCCCCGGCGAGCCGAGCTTCGTCGCCGATGCGGTTGCAGCGCTGCGCGTTGCCGACGCCGCGGTGGTCGTGGTCAACGGCGTGGTTGGGGTCGAGGTCCACACCGAGCGGCTCTGGCGGCGGGCGGATGCCGAAGGCCTGGCGCGCCTCGTCTTCGTCAACATGCTGGACCGCGAGCGGGCCGATTTCTTCCGCGCTCTCAACTCGCTGAAGGGGGCCTTCGGCCCGCATGTCGTCGCCACCGAGATCCCGATCGGCGCCGAGCAGGAGGTGCGCGGCGTGATCGACCTGATCGACCAGAAGGCGTTCGTCTACGAGGGGGTCGGCCCGGAGGCCGCGGTCGAGACGGAGATTCCCGAGCAGCTGAGCGGGCAGGCCGAGGAGTACCGCGAGAAGCTGATGGACGAGGTTGCCGAGAACTCCGACGAGCTGATGGAGCGGTATCTCGAGGGCGAGGAGATCGCGCACGACGAGATCGTCCGGGTGCTGAAGCAGGGTGTCACCGCGGGGCGGATCTTCCCGGTCACCTGCGGGGTGGCAACCTGCAACCTCGGCACCGGCCGGTTGCTCGAGGCGCTGGTCGAGGACCTGCCCTCGCCGGCGATGCGCGGCGCGGTGGCGGCGATCGGAGGTGAGGGCGAAGCGATTGAGATCGAGCCCGCCGAGGATGGCCCGCTGGTCGCCTACGTCTTCAAGACGCTGGCCGATCCCTACACGGGTCGCGTCAACCTCTTCCGTGTCTTCCGCGGCGCCCTCGGCTCGGACTCCCACGCGGTCAACGTCACTCGCGGCGGCAAGGAGCGGATCGGCCAGCTCGCTCAGCCGCTGGGCAAGGAGCTGAAGCCGGCCGCGGAGCTGGGCGCGGGGGACATCGGCGCGATCGCCAAGCTGAAGGAGACCCGGGCCGGCGACGTTCTCTGCACAAGCGCCGAGGAGATCGCTTTCGCGCCACTGGATCTGCCCGATCCGGTGATGGCCTTCGCCTACGAGCCGCGCTCGACCGGGGACGACGAGAAGGCGGCGGCCGCCGTGCGGCGACTGACGGAGGAGGATCCGACCCTCGACGTGCACCGCGATCCGCAGACGGGGGAGCAGATCATCGCCGGCCTCACCCAGGTCCACGTCGAGGTGATCGTCGCCCGGATGAAGCGCCGTTTCGGCGTCGAGATCGAGCTGCACCCACCGCGGGTCCCCTATCAGGAGTCGATCCGCGCTCCGGCGAGCGCCCACGCCCGCTACAAGAAGCAATCGGGCGGCCGCGGCCAGTTCGCCGACTGCCAGATCGAGATCGAGCCGGCCGAGGACGGCGGCGGTCTCGAGTTCATCAACAAGATCAAGGGCGCCTCGATCCCCGGCAGCTTCATCCCGGCGGTCGAGCGGGGCGTCGAAGAGGCGATGGCCCACGGCACCGTTGCGGGCTACCCGGTCAAGGGCGTGCGGGTGCGCCTCGTCGACGGCAAGCACCACGACGTCGATTCCTCGGAGATGGCTTTCAAGATCGCCGGGGCGATGGCCTTTAAGGAGGCGATGGAAGCCGCTGAGCCGGTTCTGCTGGAGCCGATCGTGCGGCTCGTCGTCAGCTGTCCCGGCGACGTCGTCGGCGACGTGATCGGTGACCTCAACTCGCGGCGGGGGCATCCCCTGGGAATGGAGCCGAAAGGGCCGATGACTGAGGTGCTGGCCGAGGTGCCAATGGCCGAGGTGCTCGACTACGCCCCCGACCTGCGCTCGATCAGCGGCGGCCGCGCCGATTTCGAAGTCGAGTTCGATCGCTACGAAGAGGTGCCGTCGAATCTCGCAGCCAAAGTCGTTGCAGCGGCCTGAACTCGGCGCCCCTCCGAAATGGATCGACTAGCTTGGCCCAGTGAGCATCTATCAGCGCGATCCAGCCGCCCCGGGGGCCAACGTCGGTCGGCGAAGGAGCGCGATGAGGCAGGCGTCGGGCGAGAGATTCGCGGAGGCCATTGCCCTCTTCAACTCCAGTGATGCCGGTCGGACGGCGGCCGGGTTGACCCGCAGCCTCGGGCAGCCGAAGGTCTCGGTCGGGGCCGCGGCGGGATCGCCGAGCGAGGTGCGCATCACCGTTGCCTGGGAGCTCTGTTGGTACCAGTGGGGAGTCGACCTCGGCAACCCGCGGCGGCCGGTTTTCGAGATCGCCAAGGGGACAGAGGTCGACCAGCTTGACCGCTCGGCCCGCCAGTGGAACGGGCAGGCGAGCTGGCTGAGGCTGAAGCGCCGGTGAAGGTCGTCGTCAACGTCGACGGCGGCGCCCGCGGCAATCCCGGTCCAGCGGCGATCGCGGCCGTGGTTCAGGACTCGGGCGGCGGGGTGCTGGAGGAGCGTGGCAAGAAGATAGGCCGGGCCACCAACAACGTCGCCGAGTACAAGGCACTGCTGCTGGGCATTGAACGGGCGGCTGCCCTGGGGGCCAGGGAACTAGAGCTGGTCGGCGACTCCGAGCTGATCGTCAAGCAGGTGAAAGGCGAATACAAGGTCAAGGACGCGACGATGCGGGAGCTGCACGCCGAGGTGAAACGGGCCCTCCGTGGCTTCGACAGCTGGTCGATCCGCCACGTCCGCCGCGAGCACAACAGGGAGGCCGATCGCCTCGTCAACGAGGCGCTTGATGGCTGAGCCGATCGACCCCGGCGTCGACATCGGCCACGTCCACCTCAAGGTCGCTGACATCGAGCGCGCACTCGATTTCTATTGCGGCGTGCTCGGCTTCGAGTTGCAGCAGCGCTACGGCGACGAGGCGGCCTTCGTCTCGGCCGGTGGCTATCACCACCACATCGGCCTCAATACCTGGCACTCCAAGGGCGGCTCACCGCCGCCGCCTGGCACCACGGGTCTCTTCCATTTCGCGATCCGCTACCCGACCCGCGCCGCCCTCGCCGACGCGCTGCGCCGCCTGGTGCGGGCCGAGGTCACGGTCAGCGGCGCCTCCGACCACGGCGTCAGCGAGGCCCTCTACCTGAGCGACCCCGACGGCAACGGCATCGAGCTCTACTGGGACCGGCCCGAAGAGGAATGGCCCGAGCCCCAGCCGGGCCAGAAGGTCGAGATGTACACACGACCGCTCGACCTGCAGAGCCTGCTCGCCGAACCCGAGCTCTGAGCCTGAAAACCTGGATGGACGGCCGCCGGGCGGTGAGCGCTTCACGTCAGGGCGACGGAGGGAGGGACCGCCGGATCGAAAGCACTCTGACTTGGCAATCAAGAGCCCAGCGACCGTCCTCCAAGGCTGAGCCAACCATACCAAATACTAAGTAAGCAAGCTTCAGTTCCCGCTTGAGGATAGAATCCCGCCGATGCGGCTGTAGCTCAGCTGGCTAGAGCGTCTGCTTGCCATGCAGAAGGTCGTGGGTTCGAATCCCATCAGCCGCTTTTTCGCGAATGCCCTGCACGTGGGCGGGTTGGTTCCGGCGCAGGTCGCCGAAACCAAATGGAACCATCCCCACGTATCGCCGTTATTCCAGGCACTAATGCGCATTAGTGCCTGGAATAGCCCAGGTATGCGGCGATGAGTGCTGATTGCGATGAATCGACGTTTCAGATTGCCGGTCGCCATCAATCGCACAAGCCCGACATCGCCTTTAGTTCGGCGAGCAGCTTCTACTTGGGCCAGCTGGCGAGGATGAGCTCCGCATCGAGGAACCGATCGGCGGCATCGACAGCATCCGTAAGCCAGCCAGTCGGCGGCAGGCGCTGCGCCAACGCCTCCCCGGCCGCCACGCGAGCCGCTGGGTCCTCAAGCGACCAAGCCGTTGAGAATTCGACTAGGAGTTGGTCAATCCGCTTATGGAGAGCCTGAACGGCATCCGTGCGAAGCACAACGATCTCACCTAGCCCCGGCGCAGCGTCTGCCGAGAGGCGCTCGAGGTGCGTGACGATAAGGCCGCGGATTACGAAGCCTGATCGCTCCAGCTCGGCTACAGCTCTCGCTCGTTGGCTGTGAGCTTGGCCGACCCCGCGTGCGGTAATCGCTTTTCCACCCTTGTGCTCGATCTTGGCCTCGAAGGTGAATGCCTCTCGCCGGTTTCCGAAGATGCCGTGCCAGCGACAGTCGGTTGCTCCTCCGTACTTCGGGAAGACGGCGGAGTAACCGAGGAGTTCTCCCAGTCGGCCGAGCCCCCTGGCAAAGTCATCGTGGGACCTGGACGCTAGGTCATCGGCCAACCTCGCACGCCATCGGTCCAGCTTCGGGCCCGGAGGGGCTGCCTCAAGTTGCTCGTCGAATGCCCTAGCGGCGGTGCTACGGAACTCATGAACTCCGACGGTCACGCTCGTTGAGGTCTGCATGTCTCGGTGCAGCGAGGAGCGCAGGCGGTTGAACCAGGAGCTGGAGCCGCCGCCTCGGTTGATGGCCCGCTCAAGCGCCGCTGTAGACCGCCGTGTTGCCGCCGGGTCACCTCGCTGTCCCTCGAGGTGGCTGGCCTTCGCCTGGCTGTACTGGACAAAGGCGCCAAGCTCGCGGAGATTCCCCTCGTCGAGCCGCTTTTGGCGACGATCGAAGCACGACTCCGCCTCGAGATAGTCCTGGCGTCCGGCCATTGCTAGCCACCCTTTGACTTCGTCGTCGGCATCGTCTCCCTCAGATGTCTGCGTCTCCGGCACCGCATCGCCAAGTTGGCCGAGTAGCGCGTCGTACTCATCGAAGTCCGTATCGAGGAATTGCTCAACCTTGGACACCAGGTCGGCGGTGTCGAGTCCATCGAGCTCCTCTGCGAGATCGAGCTCCGCCTGGAATCCTCGCGGCAGACCGCGTCGGTTTGACTCCTGGCTGAGGTGGCCTGCTAGGCGACGGTCTGAGAGTACGTACAGCGCGTAGTCCTCATCGTGCCGGTTGCAACGGCCCAGCGCCTGCGTGATCCGCTGATTGGTGCGGCCGATCAAGAACGACGCATCGCGCAGGTATTCGGCCACGAATTGCTCTTGGTCGTTGATCGCGCGGGGTAGGGCGGCGAGCACGACCAGTCGGCAGTCGTCGCCGGCAAAGTCCATGCCGTCGAACCGTCCGGCGGTAAAGAGGTGGCCGGTGTCGGAGCGTTTGAAGTCGTCGATCTCGTCGCCCTGGTTGCCGATCCGCCAAACCGGGGAGCTGGCCAGTCCGTTTTCCTCCAGCCAAGGGACGATCGTTTGTTCCAGCTGGCTTGCCTGTGCGTGCGATGAGCACATCCAGACAGCCTTCGGGTGCTCGGCTAGAGCCGTCTGAATCACAGTTCCGATTCGCATCGGTATCGCGGAGTCGCTGAACTGATCCTGGTCGTTGTTAAGCACGATCATCCGGCGCCCTAGCGTGGCCGCACCCTGGTCGGACGAGATCTTCACGATCGGACCACAGCCGAGCCGGCGCTGAAGATCGGCTGGGTCACCAATCGTTGCCGAGAAGTAGATCCGCTGGGCTGGGTCGCTCCAACGCGGGATGGTCTGGGTCGGAAGACAGTAGGGTCGGATGGAGATCGAGCCCCCGGAGGTGTAGACGTTGCTCTCCGCCAGCCGCTCCTCGACCTCTTGCCACGGATAGCGAAGGTCCGGGTCGATCGCCAGCTCCGCAGAGCTGTTGATGATCTCTCGCATTCGTACTTCCACCCGTTGCTGGTCGAGGAATGACATCAACTCGACCCCCGAACGTGGATTGTCACTTTCTGCTCGAGCATCGGCGAGGCTTGCGTAGTCGGGCAATCGCGCTGCCAACTCTCCGACCAGCTCTGAGAACAGCTCGGGATGGGTGTAGCGGTCGATCCGGACCGAGAACCCACCCTCGAGTGCGCTCTCGGCCAAGTGTGCGTCGTCGACGATGAGTAGGTCCGCGCTGTCAACCACTGGATTGGTGTTGAACATCACCCAATAGTTCATTACGCCAATCGCGCTGCCCCGCCGATACTGACGCCTGAGAGTCAAGGGGATGTCCTGGCCTCGTCCCTCCATACGCGCCACGTTGACGCCGAGGTCGTTGCCCTCCTTCTCCATCTGCACGGCGAGCGCCTTATTACCGGTCAGCAAGGCAACCGTCCGGCCCTCCTTCCGCCAAGCCTCGCCAATCAGTAGTGCAATGAGACTCTTGCCGGCGCCCGTTGGAAGCTCGATCGCTATGTCGGGCGTATCAAGATGTCTCTCCGCGTATCTCGTGAGGACCGTCGTCTGGGCGTCCCGCAGCCCTTTGAATTTTTCGGAGGAGAACGATGCGAGCAACGCGTCGAAATCCGGCTTCTTGATCGACATAGTGCAGCTCCCGGCGATGGCAGGGCGTATCTGGATCGACAAGCAGCGAAACCCTGCTTCGTCAGCCGAAAAAGATAGTCGACTGATCAGTCTCGCCCTATGACGCCGCCTCGAAGGTCACGAACATGAAGTTGCTCGATGTGACAGGTGTGGCCGCCTTTGAAGTCTCGTACGACTTGAGAACGTCCCGTCCGACACGATTGCTATCTTTTTTGACATGGCTTTGCATAGCTCGCCCATCAAGAGCAACGATGTTCGCCTGCCCGAGCCACAGCCCGGCGAGGCGCTCGTGGTCGAGCGCTACAGCGCCAAGCATGTCAAGGCGGTCATCCTTCATCCCGATGACTTCGCTGAGTTGCAGGGCAGCTCCGAGCTGCTCGACGACCTGGGCGCCGCACCGGAGTTGAGCGATCTCGGGGCGCGTGCTCACCAGATCGCCGAGTCGCCCGAGGGTGAGCTGATCGACGACGAGGCGTCGGTCAGGCGCCTACTCGGCCTTTGAGCCTCGCGGCCGGCGAGGTCTACTGGGCGATCGTCCCTTATACGCCTGCGACGCCGTTCAAGATCCATGTTTCGGATGGCGTGCCGGTGGAGGTGCCTAGTGCCTCCCAGATAATCGACGGCCTCCGCAAAGGCGGCGACGCAGAGTTCGAGTTCGTCGTGCGCGCCAAGGCCAGGCCCGTCCTACTTCTCTCTGGTCACAGCGATCCTCGCACCGGCGACCTTTTCGCCCTGCGACTGCAGCGGCTCGAGAAGCTTTCCGATCGGGAGCGGCAACGGGTCGAAGAACAGCGTGAGCCGTCGCTCTTCCACCTTTCTCCTGAGCGCCTCCCCGATCTCGGCAAGGCATCAGCGGCGATGGTGACGGCGCCGATTCGGCTGCACGAGACGGCGCTCGACACGCGCAAGTCGCTCGGGCGGCTCGATCGCAACGAAATGCGGGTCTTGGTTGAGCGCTTCGTCTCCTACTGGCAGTTCGACCTTCGCCAGCTCTTGGTCGCTCAGATCCGGGAGCTGCAGCACAGGCGACGGACTCGCTGATCGCGAATCAAACCGGGTCTCTCGATTTCGGGCACTCATGGCGTGGAGTGCCCGAAACACTGCATATCGACGCCTATCCACGCATATCTACGCTAGACACGCTCGGCATCGTCAACTAGGAAAGCCCTGCAAATCAGCTAGATTGAAGGTGGCCGGATGCCGTTGACCTCCCTATTTGCCATGCAGAAAGTCGCGGGTTCGAATCCCATCAGCCGCTTCACGCGAAATCCCGCTCTGGAGCGGGCTTTCGTCGTTGAGGCAGGGCATTCGGGCACTCATCCAGCGCGAGTGCCCGAGACGCTGTACGTCGACGCATATCAGTCTTGCTCGCAGAGCCCGGAGGACGCGGTCGCATTTCTCCTGAGCGAGATCCTGCGGGAGCTAATCGAATATCGGGGCAGAAGCCGGGGCCTTTGAGGTTCGATAGTTCGGATAGGGATTCTTGAGTTGTCTCAAAGAGGAACTAGAGTTTTCTTGGGCGAGCAACCCCCAAGACTGCCGGCTCAGGGTACCGAGCCGTCCCGCCCTTCCCAAAGGAGAGTCCACAATGGAGGCTGGTCAGGGGCTCAAGGTCATCTACCAGCTGATGGTCAACTGGACTGAGGAGGTGTGACGACGATGCTGCTTGCAGACATCAGCTTCGGCGAAGGACTGCTCTTCATCTTTGAGTTCTTCCTTCTGTTTGCCTGGATCTGGATTCTGATCTCGATCATCGGCGATCTTTTCCGCGACCACGAGCTGTCAGGATTGGCAAAGGCAGTCTGGGTGTTCTTCTTGGTCTTCCTGCCGTTCCTCGGGGTGCTTCTCTACCTGATCGTTCGCGGCAAGATGCGCGATCGCACGATCAAGGTCCAGGTTGACGCCGCGAAACTGCTGGCCTAGCCGGCGGGTGAGGCGGCAAGCGTGCCCGCGAAGCTCGTCTTTGTCGGGCACGCGACCGTCGCGGTGGATCTCGACGGAGCCAGCCTCCTCACCGACCCATTCCTACGGACCCGGCTCGGGCCGCTTCGCCGCCACGGCGCGCCAGCGGCGCTCGCGGCCCTGGGTGATTTCGACGCGGTCCTGATCTCCCACCTACACCGCGATCACACTGACCTCCCGTCCCTGCGCCGGCTCGGAGATGTGCCGATGATCGTGCCGCCGGGCGCCGGGCGCTTCTTCGAGCGGCGGGGCTTCCGCTCGGTCTCCGAGCTGGCCGTCGGTCAGTCCGCTCAGGTGGGAGCCGTGACGGTCACGGCTGCCCAGGCCGTGCACGACGGGGGGAGGAGGGGTTCTCCCGATGCGCAGGCGATCGGCTACCTGCTCTCCGGCAGGCGGCGGATCTACTTCGCCGGGGACACGGATCTCTTTGATGGCATGGGCGCCCTGGGGGAAGTCGACCTGGCGCTGTTGCCGATCTGGGGCTGGGGTCCGAACCTCGGTCCGGGTCATATGAATCCCGAGCGCGCGGCGCGCGCGGCGGCGCTGATCGAACCGAGGATCGTCGTGCCGATCCACTGGGGGACGCTCTACCCGACGTTTCTGCACCGCCTGCGCCCACGGCCGCTGAGCGCTCCACCGCTGGAGTTCGCGAGGTGGATGGCGGAGCTGGCGCCTCAGGCGGAGGTGCGGGTGCTGGCCGCGGGCGAGTCCACTTCGATCGAGTAAGCGGCATGTCCGAGCCGTCCCAGCCAGCCGCGAAATATCCGGTGGACTCGTTCGGCACCGACCACCTCTTCCTCGGGCCAGTCGAGATCGGCGGGGTGCAGGACGAAGGGAAATGACTGGGTCCCACCCAGCCCGCCGTGGGAGCCGACCAGCTCCTCGAAGGCCGAAACCTCGCCGGCCTGCGGGTCGAAGGCGCTGTTGATCATCAGGTCGGCGCAATGGGGGAAAGCGTCGGTTCTGCGTACATGCTTGGCCGCGTTCGGGCCAAACGGGGCGAGCGGGTCCTCGCCCTCAACGCGGTTGCTGTCGAGATGGCGCACGCCGCGCGGCCCGAACACGACGGCCCCCTCTTGCTCTGAGCGCACGAGGACGAATCCAATGCCCGGATGGCGGCAGAGAGCCGGCAGCAGATCCGGATGGAGCGAGCGCAGTCGCTCGAGCGAAACCCGCCCGGGCTCTCGCGGGAAGCTGACCAGCCCGAGGCAGCCCGAGGCCATCACCGACAGCTCCGGGATTCCTCCTGCGTCCGTGGACTCCGGCTCGCCAGCCTCATCCCGTCCAAGCGCCACGGCGCCGTCGGATCGCCGACCCCGGGTCGCCATCCGGACCGTGCGCCCCCCCGCAGTCTCATCGCGCGCCATCTCGGTCAGGCCGGCGTTGAGGAAGGCCAGGGAATCGTCCTCGCCGCTTTCGGCGACGGCCACGTTTCCCCCGCCACAGGTCGACCTCACCATCTGCTCCAGGGTTTCCCCGTAGCGGTCGCGGAAGGTTTCTCCCTGTGACTGCCCGTGGTCGGAGAGCACCACCAGCCGGTAGGGGCGGGGGGCGTCGGCGCAGGCTCGAGCGATCCTGGCGATCTGGCGATCGAGGTCGCGCAGCACGGCCAGGCTGTCGGGACGTTCGATCCCGGAATGGTGGGCCACCTCGTCGTAGGCGAGGAAGGTCGTGTAGATCGTTGGCCGACCAGCGAGGATGTCGCCGACCACGGCGGCGACCTGCAGGTCGCGCTGAACGACCGTCGCCCAGGCGCGGATCAGGGCATAGGAACGAGAGCGCCCGATCCTCGGCCTGATGTCCTGACGTACCTGCGCCCGCGCCGCGCGGCGCTCGCGGATCATGTCGACGAGGATCAAGACGATCGTCTTGGCCACGGCAGAGGGGCGGGCGAAATACGCCGCGTAGTCGCGGCCGATCGGCCGGCGGCGGTGCAGCGCAGTGCTCATCGTCAGCATCGAGTGCGTGGCGTCGCCGGAGAGGATGTTGGCGCGACTGGCGCCGTCGGCGTGCAGGAGGCCGCGGCCATCGGAGCGCCGCCGCTCCAGCTCTTCGGCATCGCGCGGGTGGTTGGTGACGATCGCCGCGCCGCGCTCCTTCTCCCACCAGCGAAAGGCCGGCATGTCCTCGTTCGAGCCGTGCAGCAGCCCCGCCTGGCAGGCGCCGGTCTGCGAGGACCAGTCGGTCTCCCAGCATCGCAAGCGGTGAGATCCGGCTCGCAGCCACGCCGCCAGGTGCGGTGCGCCACCCTCGGCGAGCGCGCGCTCGAGCACATCGTGAGCGAGGCCGTCGATCTCGAGGAATGCCATCCCCGGGACATCGGTTTTGACCGAGGCCTTCCGGCGGCGAAGCTGGCGCTTCACCACATGTCGATACCAAGCGTCGTCTTCGTCGATCGCCAACAGTGAGAAGACGCCGCTGGTGACGGCGGCCAAGACGATCGTCACCACGACCCCCTGCAGCACCCCGCCGATCTCCGCATTGGGGAGAAGGTCGATTGCGAAAGTGACGAGCAGGCCGTTCAGAGCGAGCCCGGCAAGCCCGAGCGTGAGCACCGTGAGCGGCAGCGCCAGCCGTGAGAGCGCCGGCCATACGAGGGCGTTGAAGACCCCGATCATGGCGGCGGCGCTAAGCGCAGATCCGACACCTTTGAGGACGAATCCGTCGATCAGAGCCGACAGCGCGAGCAGCGTCAGCGAGTCCAACGCAAGGACGAGGGCGACGCGCCAGATCACCTTCGGGTTCATGGCTCTGTGTGCTCCGAGTGGATCGCGGCGACGGCCGACTCCAGGGAGGGGTAGAAGTGATCTTTGTCGAGCGTGTCCATCAGCCCATAGCGCAGCGTCAACTGCTTGAGGCGGTCACGCAGCTCAACGAAGGCGAGGTGAATTCCCGCCGCGTTCAACTCGCGGTCGAGCAGCTCGAGCATCTCCGCCGCGGTGACGTCGACGTCGGTGATCGCCTCGCACTGCAAGACGATCCACTCGGGTTCGCGTTGCCTCGCAAGTCGCCTGATCTCGTCCCGGAACCTTCCCGAGTTGGCGAAGAACAGAGGCGCCTCCCAGCGGTAGACGACAACGCCCGCGACCTCTTCGGCGTTGGGATAAGCGCTGAGGTCGTGCCATCCCTCCAATCCCTCCGGGCGTCCCAGAACGGCGCCGTGCGGCCACCAGTTGCGGCGGAAGAAGAGGATGATCGCCAGCAGGACCGCGACCACGATCCCCTGCAGGACGCCGAGCAGCACTACCCCGGCGGTGGCGACCAGGGACACGCCGAGCGCGCTTTTGCGCATCTCGTAGTAGCGGCGCAGCAGCGCCAGGTTCATCAACGACAGCGCCGCGGCGATCACGACCGCTGCAAGCGCCGCCTGTGGGAGGTCGGTGAGCAGTGAGTTCAGAAACAGAAGGAGGACTGCGACGAGCCCGGCGCCGACCAGGCCGGACAGTTGGGTTTTTGCCCCCGACTGCTCGGCGACCGCGGTCCTCGAGCCGCTCGTCGAGACCGCGAACCCCTGAAAGAAGCCGGCCGCCACGTTCGCCGCTCCGACGCCGATCATCTCCTGATCGGGTTTGACCTCATCTCCGCGTCGGGCCGCGAAGCTGGTCGCGGTCGCGATCGTGTCGGTCAGCGAGACCAGGGTGATGCCGAGTGCCGCCAACAGCAGCGCAGGCACGTCACTGGCATTCGTCCAGGGAAGTCCAGGGGTGGGCACTCCCTGGGGGAGGGACCCGATCGTCGCGACGCCGTGGTCGGCGAGGCCGAAGGCCGCCGAGACCACCGTGGCCGCAACGACTCCAACGAGGATCGCCGGCAGGCGCTTGGTGAACAGCGGAAGCAGGAGCAGGATGGCGAGGACGGCGAGGCCGAGGACGAGCGTGGCGGTGTGGGTCTGGCCGAGACCTTCCGCGAACGCCTTCAGCTCGGAGAGGAACGAGTCGGCGTCGGTCGAGAACCCGAACAGCTTCGGCAGCTGCCCGACGATGATCGTGATCCCGAGGCCGTTCATGTAGCCGACCTGCACCTCCTTGGAGAGCAGGTCGGCGACGAACCCGAGCTTGCCGAGGCCGAGACCGATCTCGATCAGGCCGACGAAGATCGCGAGCATGCCCGCCAGGGCGATCGCCGACCCCGGGTCTCCGACGACCAGCAGGGGCGTGATCGAGGCGAGGATCAGAGGCGAGATCGAGGAATCGGGTCCGAGCACCAGGACCCGTGAAGGCCCGAAGAGCGCGTAGCCCACCAGACAGGCGATCGTCGTATAGAGGCCGGTGACCGCCGGCAGGCCGGCGAGCTCCGCGTAGGCCATTCCCTGGGGGACCAGGATCGCGGCCAGTACGACTCCCGCCACCAGGTCGGGACGGGCGGACTGGCCTGGATAGTTCTGGATGATCTCGACCCCCGGTACCCAGCGACGTAGCCGCTGGGCGTGGTGGGGCGGCCTTGCCGATGCGGGGGACTTCTCTCTCTGCATGTGTCTGCCGCTCGCCGCCGATCCGCCGGATTAGGCAGCCGGGCTCTTGCGTCGCCGTTTCTCTTTCAACTCGCGGCTCTTCACCTTTGCGTCGGCGTAGGACGAGCCAACGAGCGCCTTACCGCCGCTCCAGCCGAAGACCCAGGAGACGAGGACGACGGCGAAGAGAACGTTCCAGGCCGAGGTGACCAACTGCTGGCTGATCGAGTAGGCGGTGGCGGTCGCCGAGTCGGTCGAGCCGGAGAGCGCGACCGAGTTCATCGCCTGGGTAACGCCAACGCCGCCGGGCGTCGCCGAGAGCGAGTTGGAGATCGAGTTGGAGGCGGTGACCGTGGCGACGTTGTGAAAGCTGGCTGGAATTCCGTAGGCGCCGAGGAAGACGGCAACGATCGCCAGTCGCGCCAGGTAGCTGCCGAGCGAGGGGGCGACGACGTCGAGCAGGAAGCGGCGAGGCTGGCCGAGGACCGCGCCGCCCTGCGCCACCTGCGCGCGCAGCTTCGCCAGCTTCGGCCAGAAGATGCGGCCGAGGAGGACGAGGAGGACGGCGCCGCCGACCAAGATTCCGAGGACGAGGCCGGTGTGGTCGGAGAGGAAGCCGAGCTTGACCGAGAAGGAGCCGGCGACCGAGAGGAAGAGGTAGAGGTAGAGCCCGAGGCTGAAGACGGTGAACGGGATCTTCTGGACGACGAGCCCGGAGAGCATCATCGGGAAGGTCGCGCCCGCGAACAGGGCGGTGAACATCAGCAGCATCACCCAGGTGCCGATGTTGGCCGGCAGGAAGCTGTTCAGCGCCACCGCGGTCGCGTAGGAGGCAAGCACGATCCGGTAGCTGACCCCAGGCCCGATCGGCGCCGCGCGCAGGATTCCGCACCAGGCCAGCGCCGCGAGCATGGTCTGGGCGCTCTGCAGGACGACGCCGGCGACGATCGCCCAGGTCGGGATCTCGCCGAGCTTGTCGAACAGCTCTTCGATCCACTCTCGCACCGGAATCCCGAGCAGGTCGAGGACGGAGATCGCCAGCGCGACGCCGCCGATCCAGAGGACGATGCGGGTCAGACGCCGGCCGGGTGACTGCGAGCGCATGCGGGCAGCGTATTTGGCGCTGAAGAGGGCGGAAGGCCGGCAGGAGGATGTCCACCCCAGGACTCAATCACCTCCTTTTCGCCCCAAGTGGGCCACGATAGGCTGGAGTGATGTCGGCTGAGCAGGGAGATTCACACCGGCTGGCCGCAATCGCTGCGCTTGCGAGCGCGGCGATCCTCGCAATCCTCAGCATCGACATCGTCCTCTCGCAGTTCCCGCGCGGACTGATCGTGCTCGCTTGTCTTGCGATCGCGTTTGTAGCGGCTTGGTACGGCCTGACCCGAACCGGGGCCGCGAGGTTTATGGGGTCGGGAGTAGCGCTCCTGGCAGTTGCGGCGATCGTTGCCGAGTTGATCGCCGACGGCGATCAACTCGGGCAGGCCCTGGTGATCGTGGTGGCCCTGGGGCTGGCGCTCGTGGCGACGCGATCGGCCTTCAGGGTCCACGTCCCGCTCGACCCGGCGCCGGACCCTCAACACCCCGTGCTCTTCTACAACCCCAAGTCGGGCGGGGGGAAGGCCGAGAAGTTCCACCTGGCCGAGGAGGCGCGGGCGCGTGGCATCGAGCCGATCGAATTGAAGCTCGGCACCGACCTCGAGCAGCTCGTGCGCGGCGCGATAGGCGATGGAGCCGACGCGCTGGCGATGGCCGGCGGCGATGGCTCGCAGGCTGTCGTCGCAATGGTTGCTGCCGAGCAGGATCTGCCCTATGCCTGTATTCCGGCCGGGACCCGCAACCACTTCGCGCTCGACCTCGGGGTCGACCGCGACGATGTCGTCGGTGCGCTCGACGCCTTCGTCGGCGGACGTGAGCGACGGGTCGATCTCGCCGAGGTCAACGGCCGGGTGTTCGTCAACAACGTCTCGATCGGCCTCTACGCCGAGGCCGTCCAGCGCGAGGAATACCGCGACGCGAAGCTGCGAACCATCCTCGAGACGCTGCCGGAGGTCCTCGGACCTGAGGGCAAGGGGCTAGACCTACGCTGGGCCGGGCCGGGAGGGAGTGAACATTCCTCCGGTGCCGTGATTCTCGTCTCCAATAACCGCTACCGCCTCGGGCGCGCGGTCGGCTCGGGCACCCGGCCGAGGATCGACGACGGGCTGCTTGGGATTGCTGTCGCTTCCGCGCCGGGCGGAGGCCGACCGTTGATTCAGCGTCCTTGGCAAGAGTGGACCACGCCCGCGTTTGAGGTCGACGCCGATGGGTCGATCGCCGCGGGTATCGACGGCGAGGCCGTGATTCTGGACGCGCCGCTTCGCTTCAGGATCTTGCCGGCGACGCTACGGGTGCGGATCGCCGCCGCACACCCTGGAGCCTCTCCATCTGCGGCGATACCTGAGGGCGCCTGGGAGACCGCTAGCGCGCTGGCCCGGATCGCCGCAACGGGGATCCCAAAGCAGCGCCGAGCATCGCCCTAATCTCGACGTAGTGATCTACGACCCGGTGCCTCCGGGCGCTCCTCGGGTCGTGGGTATCGCCACCAGGCAAGGGGCGACCATGGTGGTCCACCGCTGCTCGGGTTTGGGCGGCGTCGCGGTGAAGTTGCCGGAACCGGGTTCCGGCGGCGTTGGTGCCGCACTAGTCTGATTCCAGCCACATGGCCACACCGAGGGATCGGTTCACGGGTCCGGTCACACCGATCAACCGCACTTGAGGAGAACGACATGACTGCTACCTACACCTTCGATGTCTTTTCCAGCCTCGACGGCTACGGCGCCGCCAGCGCCAACTGGACCGGCTACTGGGGTAAGCAAGGCCCCGAGCTGCTCGACCACCGCCTTGCCTTGTACGGCGCCGAGCAGCGAATGGTCTTCGGGGCGAACACGTATCGGGCATTTGCGCGGATGCTGGCCTCGAGTAGCGAGGAGTCCGAGGTGCGGATCCATGGGTCACCCGGATGAGGAGCCTGCCGGCAACGGTGGTGTCGACCACACTGGAGGAACCCCTCGACTGGCCGGACGCGACCGTCGAGAACGGTGACGCCGTCGACGTCGTCGCCCGGCTAAAGGAGGAATCCGAGGTGCCGTTGCGTTCGCACGGCAGCCTCTCGTTGAACCGGGCGCTGATGGCTGCGGGGCTGGTCGACCGCGTCCAGGTGACGCTCTTCCCTGTGATCACCGGTCAGACCGGGCTGGATCCGATCTTCCAGGGTGCGGCCGACTTCGACCTGGAGCTGGTCGAGCACCGGACTCTCGACGGTCACACCCAAGAGCTCGTCTACCGACCCACCCTCCATTGACCTAGGGTCCGAGTCCTGGCTATCCGCCTCATCACCGCTCGGCCCATGCGACCAGCGTCGCGCAGGCCTCGAGCGCTTCGAGGTGTGGAGTTTCGTCTTCGGTGACGCCGGCGAGGATCTCGACCTCCGCGCCCTCGAAAAGGTTGCCAATCAGCGTGGCAAGGGCGCGTGGGGGCATGGGCAGCTCGGCACCGCGCTCGGCCTGGAGGCGCTCGAGGCGTGCCTCGATCAGTTCGCGCCAGCGGCGTTGGGTGGCGCGCCAACGCTCGGCGAGGTCGGGGTCGGCAAGTCCGGCAGCCCACAGCTCCCAGAGGATCCGCACGTAGCCGGAGTCGACGTCCTCGCGCAGGTAATCGCAGGCGCTGCGCCACTGCTCGGCAAACGACCGGCCGTCGCTGAACATCGCCTGCTGGCGGTGCAGAAGGCGCTCGGTGTGGTCTTCGAGAACGGCGAGCAGCAAGCTGCGCTTGGAACCGAAGTGGTAGTGGACCAGTGAGAGTCGCGCCCCCGCGCGCTCGGCGACAGCGCGCGTCGAGGTCGCGGCATAGCCCTCCTCGCGCAGCAGGTCGGTGGCGGCGGCGAGTAGCAGCGCGCGCGTCGATTGACCCTGCGCGACCCGGAGGTCCCCGCTCAACGCTGGTGTCGCACGCACGTCGGGGTCGGCGGTTGACATCGGGGCGCAGTATACGATAAAAGTTAGTTGGTCGTCCGACCAACCACTTGAGACAGTGCACCTTCGACAGATCACCGAGCCAAGAGAGAGAGCAAATGACCATCGCCGAGCAGGTCACAAACGAGCAGGCCGATACGGACGAGCAGACCCGAGCGCTGTATCCGGACGATCAGGGTTACATCGAGCGCGACGGCGTGCGCGTCTTCTACGAGGTCTACGGCAGCGGCGAGCCGACAATCCTGTTCTGCCCGACCTGGACGCTGGTTCACTCGCGGGTGTGGAAGATGCAGATCCCCTACCTCGCTCGTCATCACCGCGTGGTCGTCTTCGACCCGCGCGGCAACGGCAAGAGCGACCGGCCGCCTAACGTCGAGGCATATGCCGAGTCGGAGTTCGCCCGTGACGCGCTCGACGTCCTCGACGCGACCGGCACCGAGCAGGCGGTCGTCGTCGGTCTCTCCCGCGGCACCCAGCGCGCCCTCCTACTCGCCGCCGAGCACCCCGAGCGGGTTCTCGGGGTGGTGCTGATCGGCCCCTGGTTCCCCGCCAGCCGTTCGCTTGGCGGCGTGCGCTACCGGGTCATGTTCCATCCATGGCTGCGGCCGATGTTCACGCGCAGGCCGATCGTGGCGCGGAGCTGGGCGAAGGTCAACGCGGTGCACTTTCGCCGCGACTTCCGGGACTTCGTCGAGTGGTTCGCGGCCATGTGCACCAGCGAGGCCCACTCGACCAAGGGATTCGACGACGTCGTCGAATGGGGCCTCGAGACCGATCCGGACACGCTGGCCATGACCGTGATCGCTGACGGCGCCGCGCCGGTCACCCGCCGCGACCAGTTGGCGCTCGCCCGCCGCGTGCAGTGCCCCGTGTTGGTGATCAGCGGAACGAAGGACAAGGTGACGAGCCACGCCGATGCCAGGGCCCTGGCGAAGGCTACGGGCGGAAAACTGGTGGCGATCGAGGGTGGTGATCACCTCCCTGAGGGGCGGCAACCGGTCACGGTGAACCTCGCGGTCCGCGAGTTCGTCGATTCCTCGTTCCGCCGTAATCCCCCGGTCAAGCGGTCGAGTAGGCGGCGGCGCGCGCTGTACGTCAGCTCGCCGATCGGCCTCGGCCATGCCCGCCGCGACGTCGCGATCGCCCGCGAGCTGCGAGCGCTGCACCCCGACCTCGAGATCGACTGGCTTGCCCAGAACCCGGTCACGCGCGTGTTGGAAGCGGAGGGCGAGCGCATCCATCCGGCCAGCAGGCACCTGGCCAACGAGTCGGCTCACATCGAAGCGGAGTCCGCCGAGCACAGCCTGCAGTGCTTCCAGGCGATCCGGCGCATGGACGAGATCCTGGCCGCGAACTACATGGTCTTCGACGACGTCGTCAGCGAGACGCCATATGACCTTTGGATCGGCGACGAGGCCTGGGAGCTCGATTACCACCTGCACGAGAACCCGGACCGCAAGCGCGCGCCCTTCGCCTGGCTGACGGACTTCGTCGGCTGGCTGCCGATGCCCGAGAATGGCGAGCGCGAGGCATCCGTGGTGGCGGACTACAACGCCGAGATGGTCGAGCACGTACGCGACCAGCCGCAGATCCGCGATCGGGCGATCTTCGTCGGCAACCCCGATGACATCGTCGGCGGCCGCCTCGGCCCGGGCCTCCCCGGGATCCGCGAGTGGACCGAGCGCAACTTCGACTTCGCCGGCTACGTCACCGGCTTCGACCAGGCCGAGCTGGGAGACCGCGAGCGCCTGCGCGCCGAGCTCGGCTACGGTCCGCACGAGCGCGTCTGCTTGGTCACGGTGGGTGGCTCGGGCGTGGGCGCGAGCCTGCTGCGCCGGGTCATGGAGGCTTTCCCCGCCGCGGCGCAACTCGTCCCCGAGCTGCGGATGATCGTCGTTGCCGGACCGCGCATCGACCCGGCAACCCTGCCCGCGGCCGACGGCCTGGAGGTACGTGCCTTTGTCGAGGATCTCTACCGCCACCTCGCCGCCTGCGACCTCGCCGTGGTTCAAGGCGGGCTGACGACCGCCATGGAGCTGACCGCCACGGGGCGGCGATTCCTTTACTTCCCCCTGCGCCACCACTTCGAGCAGCGCTTCCACGTCGCCCATCGGCTCGACCGCTACCGAGCTGGCCGAAGGATGGACTTCGAGGGCGCCACCACGGACGTCATCGCCAAGGCGATCGCCGAGGAGATCGGACGCGACGTCGACTACCGCCCGGTGGAAACGGATGGCGCCCGCCTGGCGGCGCAACGCATCGCAGAGCTACTCAACTGAAATCACCTCGGGAGGCCGGCGCATCCGCGTGAGGCGAGGCTGGCTGTGCCAGACTCGGGCCAACGCGGCACGAGTCGGCTGAACCTCTACTGGGATGGGAGCTCGTCTTGCTAATCGTCGGACTAGGCATCTTGTATTTCGTTCTCTTGGTTGTTCTTGGCGTCAGGACGTTCCAGAACAAGCACTACTTCCTCTTCGCCTTCGGCTTTGTCATCCCGGTCATCTGGATCGTTGGAGCAATGTTGCCGCCGAAAGGTATGTCCCACGTGGATGAGCTTTATGCCCGCCGTGGCGAGACGGATTAGGCGCTAGTCAGTCCACCAGTCGCGTTCGCCCTCGACGTCTTCGCGCGGAGACTCGCCGAGGTTGGGCGCGCCGATGACGAGGATCTCAAGGCCCTCCGGCCCGGCCTCGTAGCCTCGCCACGTACCGGGCGGGACGCGCACCGCGTCCCATTCCTTGAGCTCGACGATCTCGTCGTCGAGCTTCATCCGCCCGCTCCCGCGCAGGACCACGTACACCTCCTCCTGCTCCTTGTGCGTGTGGCCGTACGGAAAGCGATAGCCGGGCGGGACGCGCTGGTAGCTCAGGCCGGATTTCTCGAGCTCGAGCGCCCCGGTCGCCAAGCGGAACTCCAAGTCCGGCGAGCCGTCGAAGTTTGACCCGACGTCCTCCAGGTCCTCCTTGAGGTTCCTGAGAGTGAACGGCACGGCGCAATCCTATGGCACCCCTGGCCGGGGTCGCCGGTGCGAGGGTGGATCTCACCGCAACAGCTCGCGGCGCAGCATCGCATTGCCGCGCTCGAGCTGCTCGATGGTGGCGCTGGCTACCGAGCGCGCCCGGGTGGCGCGATTGATGCGGGCCTGGACCTCTCGGTGTGACCTGCTGGTGCGACGGGCGACGTTCGCCACCAGGCGGCTGCGCTCGCCGCGAAGCCGCTCTTGGGTCGCATAGGCCGACTCCCGCTCCGGTTCGAGGTCCTCTGGCGCGGCTTCGGGCCTAGCGAGGGCGGTCGCCCTCTTCGCCCTCGGCTTGGGGTCGTCGGTTGGAAAGAGCTGAAGCGCGGTCTCGCTCATGATCGCCTCGTCCAGCTCGGCGTCGCCCGAGCTCAGGGCGGCAAAGCCGCCACCCGGCTCGGGCGGCTCCGGATCGAAGTCGTCCATCTCGACCTCTTCCTCCTCGGAATCCGGCGAGAAGTCGAGTGCGTGACGACGCTCCAGCTCGATCTCGTGGGCGAGTGCCTTCAGCCGCGGGTCGGCCGGCATCAGCAGGTAGCTCATCTGGCGGCGCGGCCTCGGGGTGGTCCGGATGAAGCGACCGACCACCTGGCGGAAGAAGAGCTCGGTCCGGGCTGCCGTCGCGTAGACGCCGACCCGCAGGCGGGGGATGTCGACACCCTCCGAGACCATCAGGACCGAGACCAGCCAGCGTCGATCGGAGGAGGCGAAATCGGCGATGCGCCGGCTGGCACCGGGCTCGTCGCTCATCACCAGCTCGGGTTGCTCCCCCGAGATCGACCCGAGCCGCGCCGCAATCGCCCGCGCGTGATCCTGATCGGAGGCGATGACCAGGCCGCCCGCGTCAGGGTGCCCGTCGGCGCGCACCTCGCTCAGCCTGGCATCGCCGTCGCGCAGCACCTCGCCCATCCACTCGCCCTCCGGGCTGAGCGCCGTCCGCAGGCGCCGGGCCGCCTCCGCCGCCGGCAGGACAAGGTCGAAGTCGGCGCTGCGCAGCCGACCGTCCGAGATCCACTCCATCTCGCCGTCATAGGGCAGGAAGGTGATCGGGCGGCACACCCGGTCGACCAACGCCTGCGGATAGCCGTAGGTGTAGTCGGCCCGGCTGAGGCCGTCCTCGTCGTAGGTGACCCAGGGAATGGCCGAGTTGTCGGAGCGGAAGGGCGTGCCCGAGAGAAGCAGCCGGAAGCGGGCGCCGTCGAAGGCCTTGCGGGTTCGCACGCCCCAGGCCGCCAGATCGCCCATGTGGTGAGGCTCGTCGGCGATCAGCAGGGTCGGCCGGCGGCTGGCGGCCAGCCGGTGCGTATCCGGCCCGGTCGCGATCGTCTGGTAGGTGACGGCGACGCCGTGGAAGTCGGCCGACTCCGGGCCGTCCGAGTTTGGCCTGTTCGGCTCGAGGTCAATGCCGCAGCGACCCGCGTCGGCGGCCCACTGGCGACAGATGTGAGTCGTCGGGCCGGCCACGACGACGCGCGAGACGAACCCGGCGCTCAGCATCCGGTGGGCGATGTGCAGGCCGAAGGTGGTCTTGCCGGCCGCTGGCGTAGCCGAGGCCAGGAAGCTGGCGGCCGAGTGCGCCCGCACAGCCTCGGTCGCCTCCTCCTGCCAGGAGCGGAGGGGTCGGGCATCGGGCCAGTCCGGAAGCGATCGGCCGGGCGTCCTGTCGCCGATCGGGTGCTGAGAGCCGTCGTACAAGGGCCGGCCACAATAGGGTCGCCCGCGGTCGCGAACACCGTCGGCCCGGCTTGAAGGACCGCGACTTTTTCTGGAGAACTGGCTTAGAGAAGCGATGGGTTCGTCCGGCAAACAACAATCCGTCGTTGTCGTCTTCTTCGGCCGGACGTTGCTGTTGCTGTTGCTGTGTCTGGCCTGTCTGGTGGAGACGCCAGCGGCCTCCCCGGCTTCCGAGTGGAACGTGCAGAAGCTCCAGTTCGCTCCTCGCTACCCCGGCCTTCCGGAACCCGTGGTCGGTGCGGAACCCGGTCCCTTGCTGGCTCTCTCGTGTCCAACCCCGTCCCTCTGCGTGGCAGCGGGCCGGTACAACCAAATCGCTGCCTCCGCGCGCCCGACTGCTGGACAGGCGGCATGGAGCACCTACTCTGGCCCTATAGCCGAATACGTGGGGCCGCCTGCGCCACCGGGAGCTCCGCCCAATTCTCCGGCGCCCGATATCAAGGGGGTCTCCTGCCCGACTTCGGAGCTCTGCGTGGCCGTTACTGGATTCGGAGACATCAATACCTCCGAGGATCCATTGGGTGGCGCGGCTGCCTGGTCGCACATCAGCATCGACGCCGGCGAATTCAATGTGCACCTGGAAGGAGTCTCTTGTCCGACGCCCTCTTTCTGCGTTGCGGTCTCCGGTGGTCCGAAGGCGCACAACAATCCGCGAACCAGCGGCAAGGTCTTGACCTCGCACAACCCGACCGGCGATGCCGCTGCATGGCATGAAACGCAGCTCGACCCCTCCTTTGATCTGAGAGGCGTTTCCTGCTCCTCTCCGTCGCTTTGTCTCGCGGTCGGCCAGAACGGCGCGATGCTGGTCTCGACCAATCCAGACGGCCCCCCGTCGGCCTGGCGAAATCTCGATAGCCCCGGTGGGCCCGCTCACCTGCAGGGAGTCGATTGCGTGCCGGGGCTCTGTCTGGCCGGGAACACCGGGGGCAATATCCTGAGCAGCGTCGAACCGTCGGCTCAGTCTTCCCAATGGATCGCGCGAAACGGCGGCGGGTCGGTCGCGATCACCGGAATTTCCTGCTCCTCGGCGTCGCGTTGCCTGGCGGTTGACAACAACGGCGATGTGCTCACCTCCACGGATCCAGCCGGAGGGGCGGAAGCGTGGTCCTTCCGGAATGTCCTGCCGTACGTGCCGAAACCCGAATACGAGCCTTCCCTCAACGGGATGTTCGCGGTCTCATGTCCTTCGACAGAACTCTGTGCGATCGCCGCCGCCGACGGAACGGTGCTGACAAGCACCGATCCGTTTGCGGAAACGCCGGCGCCTTCGGGGACGCGCCGGGTGAGGAGGGCAAAGCGGCCGCGCACGATTCTCGCCCGCGTCGACCGCGGCAGTCGGGTGAAGACGGACAAGTCCAAGCTCAGGATGCTCTTCCGCTTTTACTCAAAGGGCCGGCCGCGGAAGTTTCTCTGCAAGCGTGACAACTCCGCCTGGAATGCCTGCCGTTCGCCGAGCCGCTATTGGGTTGGTCACGGCCGCCATGTCTTCCGCGTGCGGGCGGTTGGCTATACCGGGTTGAAGGGCCCGATCGCCTCCGACCGCTTCCGGGTCTATTTCACGGACGACAAATGTCCGTGTAGGCGCTGACCCGCCACATTCGGCTGGGCACATGGACCTCCCGCGGGTGCCGCCGGCCGGGATTGGGGCGGCTACCTTGGCGCCGCCGGGTTGAGCCGCCGGGGCGTCTTTCCACGTGTCTTGCTCAGCCGGGTTTTGGCTAGATGCTCCGCCTTGGCATCTGCCCAGAGCTTGGCCCTCTCGCCTCGTTGGATCCCGCTGGAAGCATCGAGCCTGGCGGCGACCTGCTCCTGTCCCTCGCGCAGGTGTGCGGCGCGAGAAGTAGAGCACCGGCGCAATACGGCAGTTCTACCGTTGTTCCGCTGCCGCGCAGGGTGCAGGCTCGGTGCAGAAAGCAACTGACCTGCCCGCAGGGCACGATCGAGAGGAGCACCGATGGACCTGTACGTGATTCGCCGCCGCAGCAACTGGACCGACGCCGCTGAGTTGGAAACGACCGCCGCGAAATCCTCGGCCGAGGGCGAGAAGATGAGCACTGAGGTGCGCTGGATTCGCAGCTACGTTGTCGAGGAGGAGGACGGCAAGCTGGGGACGGCATGCATCTACGAGGCCGTCAGCCCGGAGGCGATCCGACGCCACGCTGGGAACACCGGCATGTCGGCCGACGAGATCACCAGGGTTGCCGACACGGTCGTCGTCCGCGAGGACCCGGTTGCCGCCTGACTCGTCCCGTGGTGTGGGCGCCGCCCGGCCCGAGGGGCCCCGCGGCGCCCCGCGGGTCGTCACCGACGAGACTTCAAGGCGTGGAGCCAAACCCGTCCTCATCTACACTCGCGGCGATGGTTACCGGCGGCTTGATTGGGCGTGATCAGGAGCGCGCTCATCTTCGCGAGCTGCTGGATCGTGCGGTTATCGGGGAGGGGACGCTCGTGCTCGTCGCCGGCGAGGCCGGCGTCGGTAAGACGAGGCTGCTGGATGAGCTCGCCGGGTCCACTGTGGTGCCGGTGCTGGTCGGCGCTGCCAGCCACGACTCCACCCCGGCCTACGGCCCCGTCGTCGCCGCTATGCGCTCCCATCTGCGGGGCGAGCCGGATGCCTTCGAGGACTGCGGGCCACTTGGAGCGCACCTGGGGCTGCTCCTGCCGGAGCTCGGCCCCGTCCCCGAAGAGGTCGACACGAGAACCCTGCGGGAGGCCATTCGCTGCGCGCTGGTAGCCGTGGCGCAGGAGCGTGGCGGCCTGCTGCTGCTCGACGACTTGCAGTGGTCTGACGCGGCGACGCTGGAGCTGCTCGCCGACCTCGCGCCGACCCTCGCCGAAACCTCCCTGCTGATCGTGGCCGCCTATCGCTCCGACGAGCTCCCGCGCGAGCACCCGCTGCGGCGTCTACGCAGCGACCTGCGTCGTCGCCGCGTTCTCGACGAGCTCTCGCTCGGGTCGCTGGACGAGGTCGGCACCGCGGCGCTGCTCGCGGACCTACTCGGTGGTGCCCCCTCGCGGCCGCTGCTGCGCACCGTCCATGACCGGGCCCAGGGGCTGCCGTTCTTTGTCGAGGAGCTGGCCAGCGCTCTCGCCGGCGAGGGCCGTCTGCAGGCTGGCGCCGCCGGGCTCGAACTCGCCGAACGCGGCGAGGTCGTGGTTCCCGAGACCGTGCGCGACGCGGTGTTGCTGCGCTACGGCGACCTCAGTCCCGAGGGCCGGGCCGCGGCCGAGGCGGCGGCCGTGGCCGGCGAGCGCTTCGAGCTCGAGGCGGTGACCGAGCTCGCTGGCGAGCCCGGGGTGGGGGAGCTGCTCGAGCTTGGGCTCGTCCACGAGAGTGGCGACGGCTGGGCCGCCTTCCGCCACGCCCTCGTGCGCGAAGCGCTGCACCGCGACGTCCCCTGGTTGCGCCGCCGCGAGCTGCACCGCGAGTTCGGCGAGCGCCTCGAGGCGCGCGGCGCGCCAGGGGTCGAGGTTGCACCGCACTGGCTCGGCGCCCACGACGAGGAACGGGCCCGGCGTCAGCTACTGCGCGCCGCCGCGGAGTTCGAGGTGGTGCATGCCTATCGCGACGCCGCCGCCATGGCCCGACAAGCGCTCGAGCTCTGGCCGGCGGGCGAGGAGGTGGAGGAGCGGCTCGGCGCGCTCGAACGTCACGGGGCCTGGGCCGAGCTGGCCGGCGAGCTCGCCGACGCGATTCGCTCCTGGCGCGAGGTCTCCTCGCTGTGCGAGGACGATGGTCCAGCGCTCGCCGCTGCGCAGCGGCGGCTCGGCCGAATCTGCGCCCTGCAGGGCGATCGGGCCGGGGCAATCGAGTCGCTGACCGCGGCCGCCGACGCTTTCGCCGCCAGCGGCGACCCCGCTGCCGCAGCGGGAGACCGGATCGCCGCCTCGGACTTCCTCCAGTTTGCTGGCCGCCACGGCGCCTCGCTCGAACTCAGCCGCCGCGCGGGCGAGGAGGCCCGTGTCGCCGAGCGCGTCGATCTGCAGTCGCGGGCGCTGGCGGCGGAGGGGGTCGTGATGGCCAAGCGTGGTGATTTCGAGCCGGGCATGGACCTGGTCAAGGAGGCCCTCTCGCTGGCGCTCGACAACAGCTTCACGGCCGAGGCGGTTGACGCCTACCAGCGCCTCGGTACGGTCTTCGAGACAGCCGGCGACTACGCCAACGCCCGCGAGGCATTGACCAGCGCCCTCGACCTCTGCCAGCTGACTGACAACCACGAGCCCGAGGCCGGCTGCGTCGCCTGTATGACCTACGTCTTGCGCGAGCTCGGCGAGTGGCCGCGCACCGTTGAGCTTTGCCGTGAGCTGATTGCCGCCCACGAGGGCGACGGCGTGCGCACAATCGCCGACGGCGTGCTCGGCCTCATCCGCGGTGTGCGCGGAGAGCTTGGGCCCGCCCGCCGTCACCTGACGGTGGCGCTGGAGACGGCGCGGCGGCTCGACATCTTCTCAATGCAGGTCGACTGCGCCGCCTCGCTCGCGCTCGTCGCCGACTTCGATAGCAATCAGGCCGAAGCGCTCGAGCGCTGTGGCTTCGTGCTCTCACGCTGGGAGCAGAGCGAGGATCATCACTACGCGGTCTGGGGCCTGCGCCTTTCGGCCGCGCTGTTCGCGCAGGCGGGGCGGACTGACGAAGCTCACGCCTGCACCGACGCTCTCACCCGCATCGCGACCAGCTCTGGGCATGGGGACGCGCTCGCCGCGCTCGCACATGCGCTGGGGGAGATCGCGCTCGCCGAGGGGGAGCCCGAGCTGGCCGCTGAGCAGCTCGGCCGCGCGGTCGAGATGCACCGCAAGCTGCGGATCCCGGCTGAGCGCGTGCAGATCCTGCATCGGTGTGGGGTGGCGCTGGCAGCCGCAGGCCAGCGCGAGTTGGCGGTCGAGCGCCAGGCCGAGGCCTACCGCTTGGCGCGCAAGCTGGCCGCTCGCCCCCTCGCCGGCCGCGCCGCAGCGGCGATCGAGGCACTCGGCGAGTCCGCCGAGCAGCGCCTTGGGCGCGGCGCCGCCGATGGCGAAAGCCCACTCACCCGGCGCGAGCAGGAGGTCGTGCGCTTGGTCGCCGGGGGTCGCACGAACCGCGAGATCGCCACCGAGCTCTTCCTCAGCCCCCGCACTGTCGACATGCATGTCCGCAACATTCTCGCCAAGCTCGATTGCCGTTCGCGGGTTGAGGCCAGTATCAAGGCCGGCGAGGCCGGCCTGCTCGGCTAGCCCGGCCGGCTACTCAGTACCACTTTCCGCGCGCGAAACCTCCGAATGCGATAAGGCCGATCAAGGTAACTGTTAGGCCAATCCAAAAGCTCCAAACGAAGATCAAGACGATGCCGATAATTACAATGATTCCGCCAAGTGAGATCCCCATGCTCCTCCCTTCGGTGTACTGGCGAGCTACCCCAAGTCCGGCAGGGCAAACGATTGGGACACCTCGTCGGCAGCTTCTTGCTGCGATATCAGCGCTCATGAGTATCCGGTTCCGTCAGGTTCCGTGGCTAGTGTCGTCTTGTGGCTCGGCCAGACTTCCCGCGCACGATCATGGAGTTCCAGGAGCGAT